>Ga0304730_1000737_pt1 | contig 27058 bp, 25 predicted proteins | sample M_130628_MF_Meta_FD_190474 | JGI IMG/M metagenome (GOLD analysis project Ga0304730, IMG submission 190474) | Freshwater microbial communities from Lake Montjoie, Canada to study carbon cycling - M_130628_MF_MetaG (v2) (version 2) | ecosystem: Environmental > Aquatic > Freshwater > Lake | place...
TACTTCTTTGTCTTTTACTTCTTTGTCTTTTACTTCTTTGTCTTTTACTTCTTTGTCTTTTGCTTCTTTGTCTCCGACTTATTTTTATAACTTTACTCATTTATTATATATTATTTATATTCTTTTTGCATAAAAAATATTATTATTAAAAAAATTATTTACTACTTCATCAACTACATCTTCCATTGTTGTTTCATCATTTTCTACAAGTGAAATAAATTCTTTATAATTAGCCATATTTAAAGGTATACTGTAAGGCATATTTTGTTGTGTAGTAGTAATATTTAAATTCCAATCATTTAAATTACTTGTAATATAAAATTCTCTTTCTCTTATAGAGGAATTTTCTAAAATATATTTATATACTAGTAACCATAAATGGAAAGAATTATTTGCAATAAAAACAAGTTCGTCTAAATTTATATTTGCTAGATAGTTTGATTTTTTATAATGTATTGTATATTTTTCTTCCTTTTGTTTACACTTTTTAGATTTTTCTATTATTGTTTCGGTAAATTTATTAATAAAATCTTGGGGTTCTAATTCTTTTAATTTCATTTTATTATTAGTTTAAAAGTGTTTAAACTGTTATAAAATGAAACTCATTTTAGATATTAGAGAACGTGAATTAATTAATATTTGTGAAGAACTTATTAAAAATAATAATTCTTTTAAAGATATCATAATAGAAAAAGAAAACTTAGAACTTGGAGATATGATAATACGTGATAAAGATAATAATGATATTATTATTTATGAAAGAAAATCTATATCAGATCTTATTGCAAGTATTAAAGATGGACGATACGTAGAACAATCTTATCGTTTAAATGGTTTAGAACATCATAATCATAATATTGTGTATCTAATTGAAGGAAATATAAATAAAAATTTAAAGGAAAAACAAATGATATTTTCTGCAATGTTCAGTATTAATTATTATAAAGGATTTTCTTTAATGAGAAGTTCAAATATTGAAGAAACTGCTTATATATTATGTAATAGTTTAGTTAAAATAATAAAAGAAAAAGATAAAACTTCATATTATACAAATAGCAAGACAGAAGAAATAAGTGATGCAAACAAAGAAGAAAAAAGCTATTCATCTGTTATAAAAAAGAAGAAGAATGCAAATATCACACACGATAATTTTGGGGAAATTGTATTGTGTCAAATACCTGGAATAAGTAGTGTTACAGCATGTGCGATAATGAAAGAATATAATACCATAAATAATTTAATTGATATTATTAAAAAAAATAACAATTGTTTGGATAATATAACATATGAAACAGATAAAGGACAAAAAAGAAAAATAAGTAAAACTTCAATTAAGAATATTGTTGATTTTTTGAATAAGTAATATTTTATAATTAAAATAAATTATAAAATAATTTAAACTCTTTTTCTAGATCTTTTTACTTCTTTATTTATATATTTTAATACATTTTTTGTGATACTTCTAACTTTTCTACTCTTTCTCATAGATTTTTTACATGATTTCTTACTTTTTCTTCTAGATTTTTTACATGATTTCTTACTTCTTCTTCTAGATTTTTTACATGATTTCTTACTTCTTCTTCTAGATTTTTTACTTCTTCTCATAGATTTCTTACTTCTTCTTCTAGATTTTTTACACGATTTCTTACTTCTTCTTCTAGATTTTTTACTTCTTCTTATTGGAGATTTTTTAAGTTGTGATAAAATAATTTCTCTTAGTGATGCACTTCTAGGTACAAATTTTTTACCACTTGCTATGACCCCTTTAGGAGCTTTAAGATATTTTGATGATATATCTCTTCTTAATATTAATGGTAGTTCTTTAATAGAAGGTTCTTCTTTAACAGGCAATTCTTTAATAGAAGGTTCTTTAGTAGGTATCTTAACAAGTGCTAATATCTCGTCTAATTTTCTTAAAAATTCTTTTCTATCATTCTTTACTTTATTGATATTTAGTTCACCAATATTATTAAAATATTCTTTTTTAAGTATAAAAACATCTTCATTTAAAGCTGTATTGTTACTTTCTACTAATTTTTTTCCTATATTATTTAATATTTCTTCCATATTATATAATCCAGTTTTAAAGAAAGTTTCTTCATATACTGTATTATTTTTTATTTCAAACTCTTCTCTTGTTATACCTTCTGGCGAAGGTTCTTCTGTTTCTCTTATAAGATCCTCAAAAAAACAATTTATATTATATATTTTATTTAATTTTGTAGTATTATTTCCGATTAAATTTAAAATTTCCCATCTCAAATTATCTATATCTTTAACATCAAAATTACGTAATGTTCTTGATATATAACAAAATGATTTTAAAAAATCTTTAGTTCCAGTACTTATTATATAGTTACATTGTGAACCATAAATACAGTTATCAAATAATAAATCATTTTTTCCGAATTTTTCCGAATAAGATCTATCAAAATCATACAAATATAAAGTATGTTTTGTATTAAATTTATAAACATTTCCATTAACTACATATATTACAGTTTTTTCCGGATGTGTATGTATAAATATATTTCCAATATGTAAATCATTATGTGCAACTTTTGATAAAAATAAACTATAACATGTATAAGCCAATTGAAATAATATCGGATATATAGTTAATTTTAATTCATCTTCAAGTACATACCCTAAATAATTACCTAATGTCACTGTATTTTGAGGTATCTGTTCATTCATTATCATATTAATTTTAAATGTTAATGCAACATCCGCGTCTTTATCCCATAAGTGGTCTTCACGATCTTCTCTATTTATTGATATTCTTCTTCCACACCCTTCTCCAATACAATTTAAATTTCTTTTTAAAAGTTTTTCAACAACTTCTGGTATTATAATATTATTATCTGCATCAAATAAATGATCTATCAATATACTTTTAAGATCATAATATGTACAATTAAGACCAGAACCTAAATATTTAACAAAGTTTTTACAAACATTATAGTCTATTAATGGTCTTATTATATCTCTATAAATTTTTATTTCATATTCTAATGCTTTAGTTTCCGGATAAGAATTAAAATCAGTACTAATAAATAATTTTATAAAAGCTTTTTTTAAAGGTTCTTCTGTTTTATCTGTATTTTCGTAATACACATTATCTTTAAAATAAACTACCCAAGTATCTGTAGGAGAAGCAGAATTTGCGTTAATACCTTTTACTTGTTTTACGTAAGGAGATAATTTACAAATATCTGTATCAAATTTTATTATTTCTCTAGTAGACATGTTTTATTTATACATAATTTATTTAAAATTTTTATATAATTTTAAATAAATGAACATTGTTATTATAATATTAACTGTAGTATTAATATATGTGTTAATAACATATGGAAAAGAATTAATACAAAATGTTAAAAGTACTACTACAACTATGGTTCCAACTACAACTATGGTTCCAACTACAACTACTATGTTACCAACTACTACAACTATGTTACCTACTACAACTATGTTACCTACAACAACTACTATGTTACCTACTACAACAACAACTATGTTACCTACTACTACAACTATGTTACCTACAACAACAACTATGATTCCAACAACAACAACTATGTTACCTACAACAACAACTATGATTCCAACAACAACTATGTTACCTACTACTACAACTATGTTACCTACTACAACAACTATGATTCCAACTACAACGACTATAATTCCTACAACTACAACTATTATACCTATAACTACACAACCTGTTTCAGAATATTATAATATAATTAATAATCCTTCTAATGAACAGGTAATATCTTATGCTAGTATGTACTTAAATCCCCAAGATTATCGTATTGGGAGGGAATTAATTTTTAATATTGATGAGAATATTTCACCGATATTGACAAAAAATAATACTATTATTGAATATAAAACAAACCAAAATTCTGGAGGTTTTGGTTATTTTGCTTCGATATATTTAAAATTATTTATTGATCCTAGAGTTCTAAAATCAATTAATTATACATTACTAAAAACCGTAATAATATCAAAATTAGTATTTATTGTAACAATTGATCAAAGATTTACTGATATAACTGGATATGTAGTTTTTAATGTTAGTTCGATTGCTACAACTACTCAAAATTAATACTCATTTGAGTATTAATTTTTTTATTTATTAATATTTTACAAAGAAGTTTTATACATTTATTTAAACAATAGACAAATTTTCTAACTTTGAAATACATTCTTGCATTTGTATCTCAAATAGTAGCTCAGCATTCTCATATTCAAACAAACGTTTTTTTAATATATCATTATTTTTTTGCAATGCTTTAAACTCCTTATCTTGTCTGTCTTTTTGTACTATACACTTTGCACAATTTAATGGGTTATTACAATCGCATTTGCAAACGCAGAATGCACCTTTCGGGATATTTTTAGCATCCTTGCAATTGTAATAATTCCCGCATTTTGTGCAAAGATTATACTGCAATTTTGCACCTCTCAAATTGGCGTATTTACCGGCTAACTCAAAAGATGTTGATGTAATGTTTGCAGTTTCAATATCATTCAAAACTAAGTACATTTTTGAATTATATTCGTATTCAAAATTATATTCAATATCCATTTCCATATTCGATTCCATATTCACCCCAAAATTAAGGTGAAAAGATAATGTAAAAAGTCAATTTTATTTACAAATATAATTAATTTTTTTAGTATATATAAAAAATTAATTATTTACAATTATATACTATTGCCACTTTCTAATATTTTTTTAATTTGTTCAGATGTAAGATTTGGATTCAATTTATAAACAACATTTTTATTAACTACTTCAGGTATTATTATTTCAATAACAGGTTCAATGGGACCAATAGGATCAGTATTTGACACATTTATTTTTAATTGATTATAATAATCTTGTATTTCAATATTTAAGTCTAATGTTTCTGGTTCCACATTCCATTGAGTACCAAATAATTCAGTTACTCCATATTTATTTTCATCAATACTTGATTGTATAAATTTAGAAGGAGATTCTATAGAACCAAAATCTTTTGGACTTGCACCAATATTTGAAACATAATACTTATTATTATTAAAAACTAAATTTTTACATTCTGAACCTTGACTGCTAAATACATTATTTTTAGAAGTTTTATAAAAAATATTATCACTAAAATTAATATCTGTTGGAGGTAATTTTCCTTTACTGATCCCCAAACCTATATCACAATTATTATTTAAAAATACATTATTTAAAACTTTTAAATTTTTAACTTGTTGATAGGTTGTTGTTGATGTTTTATTAATAACACAAATTGCACAATTATTTGTATCTCCTCCATTAATTTCTTTAAATAAATTAGATTTGATTGTATGATTTTCCCCAGTTATACGTAAACCACCTGACCCATCTGTATTATTTTGAAGAAACTTATTATTTGAAATATAATTATTAAACCCCGACCTCAAAGTAATTGTAGCTTTGGATGAAACAATAGTATTATTTGCAACTATATTATCACTAGATTTAAGACTTATCATTTCAAGCTCACCATCACATTTTTCAAACATATTTTGGTATATTATTGATTTTGATTTAATTTTATTATCTTCATTCCGTAATTGAATAGTTTCATAACCATTACCTTTTGAACCTTTTTTCCTATTTTTAATAATATTGTGGTCAATTAATATATAATCTTCAGATTTTGATCCAGGATCTTTTTGAATCCATCTATCTTCTTTTGTAAAATCATGTATATAGCAATGATCAATCCTATTATTTTTTGGATAAACCATTATTATAGGACCATTAGTATTATCTAAGGATATATCACATCCAGTTAAACGATTACCATTTCCTTTGATTGTAATAGCATTTTCGTTTCCTCCATCTTTTAACACTATATTCGCTAAAGTAGTATAAGAACCTGTTAAATTAATTGATACTTTGCCTGTTAATATTACTTTACCTGGATTTTTAGGTTTGATTGTAATTCTATTTAAAAGGGCTCCTTTAGTGTTTATATTTATAGATAAATTATTTATTGTACCATCATTCAATATTATCTTATCCCCTGGTTTTACTTTTGAAAACACAGAACTGATTTTATCGAATGACACAATATATTCCATTTTATTAATATACTAGAAAAAAATATTTTAAAAATAAATTGTGATACGGTTTAATAATTAACTTATATTTTGCGAATAATTAAAGTGGTGATTTGTTTCATTTTTATATAAAGCAACAGTATACTCAGATATGTGAGTAAAATTTTTTAATGTATTTTTCCTTTTTATATACCACTATAACTAACTTTATAAATTTCAGAATAATCATATAATTCAGTACAGTATGATTAAAGGTTTCCAAATTAAACTTGTATGCGTATTTATTTTATATTTATTAATGTTAATAAACATTAATAAATTAATTTTTTTATATAATTTTATTTAAACTGTTATATAATTTATTCTTTTACAGAAAATTTTACCTTGATTTGCATGGCCATTAACTCCATAATCAAAAGCTTACTTGCATAGGGAATTCCCACCCGAGAAATTTTATCGCCATTACAAAATTTACATTCAGTTTGCGAAGTTGCGATATTACCACAATCATCACAAATATTTATAGTATAAGGATCTGATTTTTCAAATAATCTTTCTTTTAAAAATCTTGAGACTCCGTGAGCTATCATACAATCTCTTTCCATTCGATATACCAGTTCATCTAGACATTTCCTTCTAGAATCATTACATTCATAAGAACTACCTTATGACACTCTTACGAGTGGGACTGGACTATACCTTAAGCTATCATTGGAAATATGACATTTTCCTCAAGCCCATATCCATCTAGTCTCTGCACCTTTTCCATTTCTCGTGTCAATTGAGATTTAGGAACTTGGCTCAGGATCATCCCATACTCTTAAATTATAACTATACCTTCTAGTTTTCCCAGAAGCCATAATATAGTTTCCTATATTATTTAGTATTAAGAGCTAATTATTGATTGATTATAAAATTTTACCTATTGTAAATTATTTTTCCATTTTATTAAAAATAGGTAAAATTTTTAAAATCAATTTAGGACTTCCCTGAATTTGAACATGTTGCCTGTTATTATAAACAGACTAGCAGTATTATTACATACCACTGGGGCAAGGTTTTTCTTTCCCCAAATCTTAGCATTAATACCAGATTCATTTAGATATTTATTTCTAAAATCATTATCTTTACAAATTCACTACTATTATAATAACACAGTATAATAATAATTACAATGTAACACCTTCACAGGTGGGATTAGAATAAATCTTAAGCTATCATTAGGAATTGATTAAATTCCTTCAAGCCCACTTCCATATATTCGTTGCACCTTTTCCATATCCTATCATAACGGATTTAGGAACTTGGCTCAGGATTATTTTAACCTTTATATTATATCTATACCTTTTGGTTTTCCCAAAAGCCATTATTTGATTTCTCAAATAATTTAGAAATAAAAGTTTAATCGGGATAATATTCTTTGATTAATTTATGTATATAAGTATCAACTTTACTAACATTACTGCATAATTTTATGGTTAAATAACCACTTGGCAATTTTTTAGGTTTAAGAAATTTTTTTGACCGTTTGCTATATATTTTTCCGTCTTTTGTTATTAAATAATTTGGATAATTTTTTATTTCTTTTCCCTCAATTTTATTTACATCTAATTGTTCATCTTCGATAACATATTTCCATTTAAATCCTCCAGATGATTTTTGTTTTCCTTTACATACAGAACTAATTTTTCTATCGCTACAATTTGTTTTTTGAGCAGCTTCAACAATAGAATTAAATGTATTTATATATTCATCATCCATAGTAAATTGCATTACTTGTCTCGAATGAATTTTATGTAAATTTTTTTCTATTGCGTGTTTTGTATTTTCTTTATAAGTCACCCATTCTAAATTTTCTAAATTATTATTTTCTTTATTTCCATCTATATGGTTTACAATTTTTTTATTACATGGATTAATTAAAAATGTTTCTGCTACAAGACGATGAACATTATATGTATTTTTAGTTTTTAATTCAGAATTATAAAAACAAATAGCTTTATATCCATTTCTGGTATGTTGAGACATAAGTTTTTTTGATTTTTTATTTTTAATATTACCTTTAGTTGATACTTCATAAATTTCAGAATATTTATCTTTTGTTGTAGATTTCCAAATTTCCATTTATTATTTAAATTATTTCTTTAAATCGTATAACGAAAATCCCGATATATAAAATTTTCCCTGACTTTGAAAGTGTTGCATGCTGTGTACACACTAGCAGTATTTTTACATACCACTGAGGCATAAGAATTTTACCTCCATCTCTACTACGGCCTTCTAGAGGCTGTCTTGTACCTTAATTTCATATTTTTCAAAAATGAAGTAGACTGTACCTTAAGCCTTCACCGGAGTTGACAACTCCTCAGACCAACACCTTACCAGTCGTTGAGACTCCCTCTTACTAAGTCAATAAAGTTTAGAGAGTAGCCTGCGGATTATCTAATTCTTAACATTTTTACCATTGGATACGACTATTAATCGTGGTCCCAATAAAAATTTCTTTTTATTGGTGGTAGTTAAGACTATAAAGAAGTTCCCGCAACCAGGTGTTTCGCATATAAATAAATTATATACTAGATAGTAAACATTTTTAACGCTATCTTTTATCTCCCACAATTTAAGAGTTGTTACATGTCCACTGGCTCTTGAGTGGATTTTATCTGAAACCATGTGCTTCAATCTACTATAATAAGTTGGCGTTAATACTTTATTTCTCAATAAAGACTAGACTATATCTTAAGCAATCATTGAAATTTTGATTTAATTTCTCATGCCCACAAACATTTAGTCGTTGAACCTTCTCCTTTTTCTATCATAACGAAAATTAGGATCTAGGCTGCGGATTGTCTCTAAAAAAAGCTATTGCTTTTCAGTACAAAAGTACTTTCTTTAAATTTTTACTTTCTTAGTGATTAACTAAGACCCCTAAAACATTTCTATTTTAGGTTAGTATTAAAGACATAACAAGATGTTCCCGCAATTTGAATGTGTTGCCTATATGTATAATATAGACTAGCAATGTTTTTGCATTACTTCGGCCATTACAACCCATGTAGATCTTAGCTTGTATAGGTTCTCCTGTGAAACCACTATATAAAGTTTCCCAACCATATTTATTAAAACCTGTTTTTTCTAATCTGTCACAAATTTTTTCTGATATATTAACACTATTACTTGTAAATGGAGTTGCATCTCCAAATGTTCCTTCCATTAAACAAGCTTTTCCCAGTAGCGTTTCAAGCAAAACGTTAATCGTCATTCTTGAAGGTATGGCTTGGGGATTAAGAACTAAATCGGGTACGATTCCATCTTGAGTAAATGGCATATCTTCTTGACTAAGAATTAAGCCACATGTACCTTTCTGAGCAGCCCGTGATGCAAATTTATCACCGATCTCCGGTATTTTTCTATTTCTAATAACAACTTTTACCATTTTATATCCATTTGGTGTTACAGTTTCAATAACTCTATCAACATAACCTTCTTCACCATGTTTAATTATAAAACTGCAATCAAATATTTCTTCTTCGCCATTTTTATTTGATTTTGTTAATGTTTTACCGATTATTACATCGCCTTTATCAACGTATACACTTTGCCCATTAATACGTTTTTTTACAATACCATTTTCATCTAAAAAACTATAATTTACATTTCTTTTTCTTTTTTCTATAGGTGGTAAACCTATTGTTTCGAAATTGTATGTTCCCTGTTTTTTTTCTTCGTCAACTAAAGTTCTGTACGATGTTGTCACAAAAAGTCCCCTTTCAATAGCTGATTTATTTAATAGTACCGAATCCTCTTGATTTGAGTATACCAACCTCTTTTGAGCATTTCTTCTCAAAGTCATAGGTCTTTGAAAATCGATATTTTATACTAATGTCACTGGAATAAAACACCTCAATAACAAACACTGTTTCCAGTGGGTCTAGACTATATCTTGAGCCTTTATAAAAAGCCCGTTGCCATTTAGTCGTTGAACGTTCTCCAATTTTAAATAAAAATAAGGAGCTTCGCTGCGGATTGTCTAATTCATATAATCATTTTTACCTAAATTAGCGATTAACTAATTCCATAAAACGATTTCTCGAATTATTTGGTAGATTATATATACCATAAGGAATATTATTAAATTTATCTTTATTATTTTTTGCAAATATTACCGTTTTTAATTCGTGTAGCAAAACATCATACAATGTAAATTTTTTTGATTGATTTTTTATAATACATAGCGGTCTAATATTTTTCCAATTAAAACTAATATTTAGTTCGACTTTATTTGTTAGATCAAAAATTTGCAATGGTATTACATGATCTATTTGCCATTCAGAAGCATAATTCAACCATGATATTTTAGAATTAAAGTTACTTTCAATCCATAATCTTAAATTTTTATTGGAACAACCTATAACAGGTAAATCCATATTTTCAAATACGGCTTTATGTAACATTGAACGCATATCAGTTCTTATTCTAAAATTTTCGTCAATTTCTCTACGTTTTGAATTATAAATACAATTATATATTGTAGTTTCTTCTTTATGTTCCGCTTTATATTTTTTATTATATTCCGATACATGTTCTTTATTATTTTTTTTTATATCTCTTGCAACTATCTTTTTGTTTTTGATGTTTGCATTCACTACACATTTTAAAACTCTTACTTGGCATATCAATATATTTTTTGCAAATACGACAATTTATAATAACCATTTATTTAAACCTTTATTTTTCCTTATAACTTAGATATTCCCGCAATTTGACAACGTTGCCGACAGTGACGTCGACTTGCCGTGATTTTGGCACGACAGGTTCAATCAAAGATAAAACCCTGTATAACATGCTATTGCAACAATAACATTTATTCCAGCTGGCATATCGTTAAATCCTAAAAATCCAGCTGGAGTTGTATTTACTAATGGTTTTTGTGGATAATCTAAAACATGTGTAATTGTATCCGTTCTAAGCTGATGTGAAAGCGCGTATACACCTATGGCTTGCTTTCCCATCGAACTTTGGTACAAATTTCTCGGAGAATTATGTACACAAAAAGTATCACCACACAAAAAACTTTGATTATCAGAATCAATAGTAATATCCGATATAATATTTTCTTTAGATTTTTCCATAGTTCTAATAGGTAAAAATATTGTTTTGTCAACAACTTTAATCATTTTTTTCCATGTTTCAAAATTGATATTTAAATTACATAAAGAATATTCATTCTTTACTATTTCATCAATACTATTAAATTTTGAAAATGGATCCAAAGATACACCTATCAATGTATTTTCTATATCTAAATGTTCTAATCTTTTCCATCCTTCACTTGTCATAAAACGATGATCAAATGTAGCTGTTATTTTTCTACCACTAATAGTAGTAATAGTATACAATTGTTTTTCTGTAGGATGAGTTTCTGTATGTATAACTTTTGCTATAGTTTGTTTTTGATTTTCTGGATTAAATGTTATTACTTCATCTCCAATTTTAACATCTTCTATTTTTTTTGTCGTACCGTCTGCCATATATACTGGCTCTTGATGAAAAATGCACTGGCTGTGGTCAGGGAAGGGGATTGCGCTTCCCATAACTCCGAGCATCATTGATGGATGAATCTCCTCGTAATTACACTTAAATTTTTCTAAATCATGATCATCCATTGCTATTACAGCATTTTCTACTTCGGAATTATCGACATATTGTATATATTCTTTTTCTACAAATTCATTCCATTTTAAATTTTTATACTCTGCATATTTATCATGTATTAATTTTTCAACATTAACATATTTTGTAATATCTTCATAATATTTATTAAGCAAATCTTCCAAAGGACCATCATATTTTATATAATCTTTCAGATTAATTTTAATATTTGTAGATTTACTTAATTTTAATAAATTTTCAAATGTTTTTTCCCAATCTATAAACTCAATTTCGTTAATATTAAGTTCATTATCATCATTTACTGTAAAAACTGGGCGAATTAATCTTCCTTCGTCGCAAAAGACTCTAATTTCGTTATCAACAGTATCAAAAGTAAATGACACATCTTTATTTAACATACCAGAACTTCTAAAAGACTTCATTTCATCTAAAAAGTCGTAAGGATCGATAGCAAAACCCATTAAAATACCGTTTAATAGAACTTTTGTTTTATCATTAACTCCAGAATAATCATTAATAAAAATAAGGTTTTCACTACCTTCTATAATTTCTTTCACTACAACAGTCGGAACTCTACGTGTAACAGTGGTTAAAAGAGAAAGATTTAAAACTATACCTATGGATTGCCCCTCTGGAGTATTATGTACTATACTTCGGTCAGAAAGTAAGAATCTTCCATTTCCCTCAACTTGCCATCCAACAAAATCTCCTAAATCTTTTTTTATAAGTTCAAAGTCTGTTATAGAAATTTCATATTTTTTACACTTTGTTATACATAATTCATTTTGTATATATTTTGGTAAATTTAAATAATCAGAAATAGTTATATCAATTAAGTTATTATTATCAATCTCTATATTTCTATTTTGTAAATCATTTTTAATTTCTAAATTTTTAATTAATAAAGTTAATATATGATTTGCTGTTACTGAATAATCAATAAAATTATTTTCTTTTGTATTTATATGGTACATAGGTGCTGTACCAGATATAGTTTTTCTAACTCTTGTAGGATTGCCTTTATCATCTATTAAAATATCTCCTACCTTAATATCTTTTGCCAATTTAATTCTACCTTCCCATGTTAATATAGGTGTTTCGGGATCAAAACATTCACATGGACAAATGTAGTTAATTTGGCTTGAATGAATTTGTCTAATTTTTGCATTTTTTCCTTCCCTGCCTATGGGAATAACTAATCTTCTCAAATGACTTATAACTGCTCCATGTGTCATTCTTGATAAAACTTGTGACACACCAGTTCTAATATAATTATTCTTTTGTATACCCCAATTACCCGTCGAAAATGAGTGTTTCAAACCTAACGTAATACTTGTAGTTCTTGTAATTATACTTACTATATCTGGATGTTGTTTTTTCTTTTCTAATTGCCCTTGTATAGACTTAATAAATCTTTTAAAAAGTGCTCTAAATAAATCACAACATAAAACTCCTGCCATTTCTACTCTCTTGTTTATATAATTATCTCTATCATCTTCTTTACGTAAACCGACATGTGTCATCAATAATTTATTTACCATACTTCCAACATAATAAACCTTTTCCTTTATAGTAGATGTTACACCCATATGTGGTAAAAGTTCATTCTCGACAATTTGCAATGCATAGTCTAGTCTTTTTTCATCTTTAATTATGTGCATTGCAAACTGTCCAATATATTTTAATGCATCTTCTTGTGTTTTTATAAAATAACTGTCTCTAATTATAAATTTAATGTATCTTTCAGTTTCTTTGTTATATAAACCTATTATATTAATAATTTCTTCTTCTGTACCAAAACCAAGAGCTTTAAATACTATTCCAACCGGTATATGTTCTTTTATATTTGGCAAAGAAAATACAATGGTACGATTATCTATTCCTATCTTAACTTGTAATAAAACAGAATGACCAGTTTCTTCTGACATACTACGAGTTTCACAAACATATTTAAATCTTTCACCCGGTTTTTGTAAAAGTACAATTGGTTGATTATATACACCTCGAAGTTGCCCAACTAAAACACGTTCTTTACCTCTAATTATAAAATAACCACCATTATCCCATTCACATTCACCTTTTTCAATCCTTTCTTTTTTAGTTAAAGCATGTAAATTGCATTTATCGGAATTTAACATTATAGGAGTTCTACCTATAATTACTCTTCTATGAAGAGTAATTTCAGGTTCTTGATTTTCAATCTCAAGTTTTTCAATTATATCAACGAATACTGGAGAATCGTAATTAAGATCTCTACGTCGAGCTTCATCGGGATATATCAATCTAACTGATCTATCTTCTTCGATAACTGAAGGATTTGGTATATAAACTTCACCAAAACTTACTGTATATTTTTGTTCTTTTGTTTGAACAATTATATCGGCTTCTTTAACTACTCTTTGTATACCATTATTTATATAATCATTAAAGGTAATTATTTGATGACCAACAAGACCTTTTTCTTCAAAATAATTCTTTAATAATTCAAATCTATACTTTTCCGATACCATGTTCTCCATATTCTAAAATCAATGTAGAAATAAATAAAATAAATTCAATTTTAAATTTATTTTAACTCCACAATGAAGTACTTGTAATTAAAAATACTTCTTGTGATATTAAACAATTATTTTTAGATTCTAATCTGTAACTATCTATTACTTTTAATTCATTTTGTCTTAATATATCAAAAATAGTGCCAATATATATATATTCTAAATTGATTCCGATATAATCTTTTAAAACATTAAAAGATGATTTATAAGTTAAAGAAACATTTTCAATAAACATTAATAAGTCAGTGTATTTATATTTTTGCAAAACTTCGTTAATATCTTCTTTAGAATAAAAGAAATTTTCAAATATAATTATATCGTACTTTTCATTATTTTCTGTAGTATTTATACTTAAATTTTTATCTTTTACAATTTTTATATCATTAAATATAATATCTATTTCACTTGAAAATCTTTTAATTAAAATTTTTTTATTTTTTTTTATTTTATGAAGGAATATGTCTTCATAATACAATTTAATAGACATATTTATTTAATAATAGAATAAAATTTAACTTAAAAACAAATTTTAATTATAAAAATATGGATATTATTCAAGTACAAAATATTATAGCTAATCATTTGACAAACTTTCCAGGTAAAAAAGGTGAAAGAGGTGATATAGGTGAAAGAGGTGATATAGGCGACAAAGGTGAAAGAGGTGATAAAGGAGAAAGAGGTGATAAAGGAGAAAAAGGCGCCACAGGTGACAAAGGAGATAAAGGTGATAAAGGAGATAAAGGAGATAAAGGTTTTACAGGGGATAAAGGAGATAAAGGGGATAAAGGAGATAAAGGCGATAAAGGAGAAAAGGGAGAAAAAGGGAACAGAGGAGAAAAAGGAGAAAAAGGAGATAATGGTAATAAAGGCGATAAAGGAGATAAAGGAGAATTTAATTTGGAATTTTCTAATTTAGTAAAAAAATCAACTAAAACTTGGAGTAATGTATTGCAAAAAAATACTGAATTAATTGAATGTAATGGTTCTTCTTTTTCAATTAATAAAAGTGGTAGATATATTCTACTAGGTAATATTAGTATTACAAATGATTTAAACTTTATTAAAACTATTAATGAAGATGGAACAACAAATGTTGTTAATAAAACTAAATTTATTTGTAAAGACGACTCAAATAATATCATAAATACTTTATATTCTGGATATGTAAATAATGATATTAAAACAACATATTTACAAGGATTTTTAAATATTGAAAACAGTTTAAATTTTAAAGTTTTAAATGATATCGATAATATTATTGAACCAGATAGTATTGATATAGATATTAGTTTATTAAAGATAAATTAAAAATTAAAATATATTGAAAGATAATAAATAAAATCACATGCAAGACCTTGTTACAATTTATTATCAGAATATACTCAAAATGGAATTAAAACAATAGTTGCTCCAACTCCTGTAGAAACAGTTCCTGAAATTGGAAAGTTATTTACTTTTCATAAGTTTAGCGAAATGGATTATAAAGAAAATAAAAAGATGTTTAATACATCTGTAGATAATAATCAATATAAAAATACAAATAAAGGTTATTATAAATTTGGAGCTCTACCGGAAAGTATAAGTTTTAATACATATCAAAGTCCGGTTATACTGGGAACAAGTAGATTTTATTAAATATAATAATTATGTGAACAACTATATATGTTTTAAAATTTTTTAACCATCAGGTTAAAAAATAACATTATAAAGAGTTTAATGGTTTATTTTAAGTTTTATTGTGAAAATTGTATATAAATAATATTTTTATATTTACTTTTTACTTCTTTTACTTTTTCTATTTAATTTAATTTTTCTACTTCTTTTACTTCTTTTTCTACTTCTTTTAATTTTTCTTAAAATAGAAATATTCATAGAGTGTTCTATGTCTTTAATTAAAGATTTAAAGTAATTTTTTGTGTTTAAATATTTTTCTCTATATAGACTTAATTCTAAATTATTTCCATCATTTTTTTTTCTTTTAATATAGTTATTTAATACATCAAAATTATTTTGGAGGTTAATAAATTCTTCTGTAAGTCCTCCTTTATCTGGATGATATTTTAAAGAATATTCTCTATAAGCTGCTTTTAAATCTTTTATGGTTGCATCTTTATTTAATCTGAAAAAATCATAATATTTATCATAATATTCAGTGCCTTGTTTAAAAAAATCTGAGTTAGAATTGTAATTAAAATTTGGTTGTTCAAAAGAACCAAATAAATTATAGTAACTTCCTATACCATTTAATAAAAATTCTACGATACTTGCTAATATTATATATTTTAGATTTTTTAACGCATATATTAACAGTCCTAAAAATGATAATGAATAATATAATATATCGTAATATGTTAGATTATAATAACCATTAATGTTACCAAAATTATCATATAATGCGAATTTAAAAATAATTGCACCCTGATAAAAATAAATTAAACCAAAATAAAATATAATAAATATTGTAAATAAATTTGCAATATTAAAATATTTGGTAGTTGTATTATCGTTTATTTTATTTAATATTTTATGTATATTAAGATTTAAATCCAAAAATTTTTCATTGTTTTTATTATCTGTAACATCCATATCTTTCAATATTTTTAATAAAGATAATAGTTCTTTTTTTTCACTATCATATTTAGACGTTTTTTCAATATAAGTTATAGTTTTTTCTATACTTATAATTAGGTCTGTTTTATATGTTTTCAGAAGATTTGCTGTATATTGGTAATGTTTATATAAATCTGTACTCATTTGTTCTACTGAAGGTTTTTTTGTATATATTAAGTCATATATATACGATATTGCAAATATTGCGTATGTTGAATATTCAGACATTTATTATATATAAAAATTAATATAAAATATAAAATAAATGATTGACGATATAATAGATTTTTTACTAATTTATCCTGATATTACAAGCGATAATTTTAATATTGATATAAAAAAGAATTTTATAACGAAAAACTATCAAAAATTAACCAGGAACATTATTAAAAGGTCAAACAATTATTTCAAGATTTTTATTTTCTTATACACCTTATAATGGTATTTTAGGTCATTTAACCTTTAGTCTCAAGATTTAAATTACAGGTTTCCATTTGGAATCATATGGATATTTATAGTTATCATGTGTAATATATATTATTTCTTCATCTCTAAATATGGGTGGCTTACTGTCCTGAATATTACAAATTCGGCTCTTAAAATGAAAGTCTTTATAGAAATTTAATAAAAATTTGTTTTCAGACAGAGGATCTTCCAAACCTTGTTTTTCATTTTCTCTAATAAGATTAATGTATTCATTTAATTGGTCCGAATAAATAATTTTCCATTCATTATTTCGTATATTTTTAATAAAATATTCTCTCAAATCGTCTATAGTTTTATATATAACAAAAAGCATTTCTTCATTATGTATTCTGATTTTACGTAGTACTTCATTTTTTTCATTTTCTATTTTTTGAATCTTAGTTTTAATAAGATTTATTTCATTATCTAAATATTCCAATTTTTTTTCATCTATTAATTCTTTGAATTCTATTCTAATAACTTCGGCTCTATCCTTTTCAAGTATTAAAAGTTCTTTTTCTAACCATGTCTGAATTGGTACCATATATTTTAGAAATTTAAAATAAAATTCATTCATATATTGTAGAATTTGATCGTCTGTTATATCATCATCATATATTTTTATATAAAAATAATAACCATTGTTAACATCCAAGTTTAAATTTTTTAAATGTTTAACAAAATTTACCGCATTTTGACTTCCAGTTAACCTTTCAACCATATAATTAAAATATACATTCTTATCTTTAAAAATATTGTTTGTTGGAATACTTATTTTTAGATAGTCTTTTGGAATATATATATATAAATAAGTGTAAATTTCTTCTCTAACACCATATAAAGTTATACCGTCGTACATATCTGTTCTAAAAAATTTAAATTTAGTAGAATGCATTCCATCCTTTTTATGTGATTTTTTCAGTATTCTTCTTTTAGATGATTTAGATCTTTTTATAATTCGTCTTCGTGTAGACTTAGTTCTTTTTCTAGATTTACTTTTATTATTTCTTCTTTTAGATTTTGATCTTCTTTTTGGTATATATTTTATTCCATCTGTCTTACAAAACATATTTATTATATATTAATAATTTAATTAATATAAAATATAAATTATAAATATATAATAATTTATTTATGATATAATAGATTTTTTACCAATTTATCCTGATATTAAAAGCGATAATTTTAACATGGATATATTCAGGAAAAAAGAATTTTATGACGAAAAACTTTCAAAAATTGAAAAACCTCCTGAAAAACCAGGTACATTATTAAAAGGTCAAACAATTATTTCAAGATTTTTATCTTCTTATACACCTTATAATGGTATTTTAATTAAATGGGATTTAGGTGCCGGTAAAACATGTGCATCTGTTGGTGCAATTGAGAAAATTAAAAGTGAAAAAAATAGTTTTACTGGAGCTTTAATTTTTGCAAGAGGTGAGACTTTATTAGAAAATTATAAAAATGAAATTATATTTAAATGTACTTCTGGACAATATATACCATTCAATTATAAAGATCTTACACCTGGAGAACAAGTAGCTAGAAAAAACAAAGCATTAAAAGAATATTATGATTTTTTTACTTTTGAATCATTTTCAAATAATGAGGTAGAAAATCACACTGATCAATATTTAATAGAAAAATACTCAAATAAAATAATTGTTATCGATGAAGTACACAATATTCGTCTACAAGATAAAAGTAATAAAAGAAAAGAAAAACAAAATAAAAAGAAACATATTTCTATATATAATAATTTTTACAGATTTTTACATTTATTAAAGAACTGTAAAATTATACTTATGTCGGGAACTCCAATAAAAGATAATATAAGTGAAATAGCAAGTGTTATGAATTTAATATTATCTGAGAAAGAAAAATTACCTACCGATAAAGAATTTATAAAAGAGTATTTTGAACTTGAAGATAAAGTTTATAAAATGAAAGAAGAAAAGAAAGATAAATTTAAAAAAATTATAAGAGGACGTATTTCATACTTAGAATCAACTCCATCTGAAGTTAGAAAACAATTTGTTGGGGAAAGTATTGGAACTTTAAAACATTTTAAAGTCTATCCAGATATAATGAGAGAATTTCAATCAAATGTATATAAAAAAGCATATGAAAAAGACCATAAACCTAGAAAAGAAAATGAAGAATCAGAAGAAGAATTTGAAGAAGAATTTGAAGACGAAACGGAAACAGATGATGTAAAAGGAGGTGGTAAATTTGATACAAATTCAAGACAAACTTCTTTATTTGTTTTTCCTAATGAAACATATGGTAAAGATGCATTTAATAATTCGGATTATATAATAAGTGCTCCTAAAAAAGTATTAACAACTGGTCAAGTATTAAAAACAAAAACTTTTACATTAGGTCCGGAACTTAAAAAAGCAATAAATGCAAAAAACAAAGAAGAAATGTTAAAAAAATTAGAAAAATATTAAAGTAAATATGCAGCTGTGATAAAAAATATTTTACGAAGTGCAAAAGAAGGAAAATCATCTTTTGTATATTCTGAATATGTTAAGGGTAGTGGATGTATATTGTTTTCATTAATTTTACGTTTATTTGGATTTAGCCAATATAATGGTAAAGAAAAATTAGATGTTAATTTAGAACCAAAATTAAGATATGCAATAATAACAAATGAAACAACTATATACACTGAAACTAAAAATATTATAGAAAGATTTAATCATCCTTCAAATATGAATGGAAAAATTATTAATGTAATAATAGGTTCAGAAGTTGTATCAGAAGGTTTATCTTTTTTTAATGTACAAAATGTTCATATTTTAACACCTCACTGGAATTATTCTGAAACAGCTCAAGCTATTGCAAGAGGTTATCGTTTTGGTTCGCATAAAGATCTTATCAATGCCGGAATTATACCTGAATTTATAGTATATCAATATGTTTCTTTACCAGATAATCCAAAAATTGAGTCTATAGATCTAAAATTATATGAAATATCTGAAAGAAAAGATATTAATATTAAGGGAATTGAACAAATATTAAAACAATCTGCATTTGATTGTGCATTAGCATATGAAAGAAATCATATTACTGGTTATGATTATCAAAGAGAATGTAATTATACATTATGTGATTATAAGTGTGATGATATAAATACACTAGAAATAAAAGATCTAGATTATTCATCATATCAAGTATATTATAACAATAAAACAGTTGAAGATATAATAGAACAAATAAAAGATAAATTTAGATCAAAATTTAAAATAAAATTAAATACTTTTATTGAAGATTTTAAAGAATATATTTTATTTGATATATTAACTGCTTTACGTAATATGATAAATAATAACACCGTTATTTTTAATAAATATGGAATACAATCATATTTACGAGAGGAGAATAATATATTCTTTTTGGTAGATTCAATATCAAACCAAAATAATTATTTTTCAAATATTTATAACAAAAAACCTGTGCTAACTATTGATATATCTTATCAACAAATATTAGAAGATATATATTATAAGAAATTACCTGGACTAATAGAAAAACTATTCAAATCTGATAATAAAGAAGAAATTATAAGTATAATAAACAATTTTCAACAAGATTTAAAAGAATTTATATTAGAAAACAGTGTAATTGCAAAGAATTTAGATGTTGAAATAAATGTATTCCAAAGGAATATTATAATTGATTACTTTCAATATTCTTTAGAAACTATAGATAATGTATTAATTTCATCATTATTATATAGAGAAAAAGATATAGTTAGATGTTTAGATTTAAATAATATTGAAGCAGGTTGGATAGACTGTGATGAAAATTATACGAATATATATAAGGAAAATAAACAGAAAAAGAAACAAGAACTAAAACAAAATGAGTATTTTGGAACATATAATAAAGATAAATTTTGCATAGTAAAAAGTAATTTTGCAGAAGATAAAAGAAATGAAAATAAGGGACGTGTATGTACAACTTGGAAGAAGCCAGTTTTAGTATATATAATGGTAAATGTATTAAAAATGGGTTTAGTAATACCCGATAAAAGTAAATGGGAAGCAATAAAGAAGATATCTAAAAAGGGTAGAGATACACTGATAGATACGATATTGGATAATAAAAATATAAAAATATGTACATTTAATGAAGAAGAAAATAGTTGGGATATGGATGATTATGATTATGAAACTTTGGATGAATATTCGAACGATGATTTAGAGAAAATGTTGTATTATTCAAAGTTAACAGTAAAACAACATTGTGAATTAATTAAAGACTGGTTTGATGAAAATAATATATTAAGTTATGATGAAAATTGCGGAACTGCAAACAAGAAAAATTAAATTTCTTCTTTGTTAATTTATTATTCATTATCAAGCTCATCTTGAATATCATCTTCTTCTCTTGAAAGATATTCTAATTTTATTCTCAATTGTAGCGCAATGTATTCTTCATCTTGTAATGTTCTGTTTAAAGCATCAATATTATCCTGTTGTTCTTCGTCATCTTCGTATTGATTTCTATCTTTTTTCTCTTCATCGCGAATAGCTTTCTTAGTTACTTTGATATCTTTTTCTGCATCTTTTATTTTATTCTCAGTTTCTTTTATTTTCTTCTTAATTTCTTTAAATTCTACAAATCTACTTTTTACTTTAGATTTTATCTTTCTGCTTCTTCTCTTTCTACTACTTCTGCTTCTTCTCTTTCTACTACTTTTTCTTAATGATTTATCATTTACACACCAAGAACCTTTTTCTGATCTAATTTTGCCTGAAGGACATGATTTTCTTTTACGTCCAGTTGCTGGATTTATTTCATAACCTGGTGGAAGAGATTTCCTTTTTGATGACATATTTTTATTTAAAAAAAATAAAAATAATAATTTTAAAAAGGAGGAGGAGATAAAATTTTTAAAAGTAAATGTTTTTAAAAATTTTTTAAAAAAATATATAATATAATTTTAATACTTTGTACAAAAACTTTTGTACGAAAAGTGTTTTAGGAAAATCTTTTGCCCATAAAGATTTGCAACACACACACAATAATTGTGTTGTAAATTTATAAAATTTTTAAAGTTGAAAAATAAGTTTAAATTAAAAAAATATTTCAAGATGGTTTATAGTTTAAATTAATTCAATTTTTCTTATTTTTTAAAGAAATCTCTTATTTTTTTAAGAAATTTCTTAAAAATTTAATAAATAATAAGAAATAATTTAAAAACAAAAAAATACCTATAAATGGAATGTGAATTTTGCAAAAGTGTATTAAAAACTAAAAGTAGTTTGAATTATCATATTAAAAATAATAAAAAATGCTTAGAAATTCAATCTAAAATTATGTTAAATATCAATTCAGCTTTAATTGAATGTGAATTTTGCGGTAAAAGTTTTTCTGCTACAAATATAAATAAACATGCAATAACTTGTAAAATTAAAAAGAAAATCGATGTTGATAAAGGACTTATTGAATTTGAAATTTTACAAAATAAAAATAAAGAAATAGAAGAACTTAACAAAAAACTTATTATTAAAAATGAAACACTTACTGCTGAAAATGAAAAATTAATAAATGATATTGAAAAACTTAATATAGAAAATAAAGGTATTAAAGATTATATTATCAAATTAGAAACTGAAAATTCTATTTATAAAAAGGATCATGAAACTATTAGTGATATAGCTAAACAACCAAAAAATACCACTAATAATATAATAAATAATTTATGTGTTTACGATGATAATGAAATTAAAAATAGATTTTCCGCTGCTATAAGCAATATTAAACCATCAGATTTATATGATGGTCAAAAATCAATTGGTAGATTTGTTGCACCATGTTTAAAAAATGATGATGGTACTAAAATGCTTTCTTGTACAGACTATTCAAGAAATATATTCGTTTATAAAGATAAAAATGGTAATATTAATAAGGATATCAAATGTAAAAACCTAGTTGATTTAATAGAACCTATAGCATCAGCTAAAGCAGATGAATTAATAAAAGAAGATTGTAATATAAAAGAAAAATCATATAGATTAACAAGATTATATGATCAAGTAAATAAAAAACATAATGAAATAAAAGACTTAAGAAATCATTTATTGGGTTTCGAAAAAAATACAAAAAAATGGAAACATATATCAGATCTAATCGAAAAGAAAGTAAATGAAAATGAAATGGGTATAAAAGAAATAGAAGATTTAGAAAATGAAGGTATAATTATGGATAATGAAGATAATGATACAAAACTGATAATAGGTGCAGATGATATAAAAGACATGAAAAAAGATAGTGTAAAATTTTCAAAAGTAATATCTGAACTTGGTTAATAAAAATTATTATTTTTATAATATATAATAAATGGATATAAATATTATAAAAATTCAAAAGGTATTTAGAGGATTTTTATGTAGAATAAAAAGATTACCTTTATTTTTATATATAATACAGAAATATTTATCTTCTATATTATATTCATTTTCTGTATCTACTGAAGATGGTCGAGTTAATAGTTTTATAGATGAAAATAATATACTAAAAATACTTTGTTCTAAATATGGTGAAAGAATGAAAGTACCTAAGATCAGAATGTGGTATGATATTTTAATTTATGATAAGTTATGTGGATGGTTACCTGTGAATATAAAAAGTACAAGTACTAAAACTAGAGATAATACTGGTAATTTAGCAATGTGTGTACACGCATATACAAATGAGAAACTTGATTTATATAAAACATATGAAAATGGTAAAATGTCAACCGTATTCATAGAAAAACTTAGGACTAAAGAATATAATTATAGTTTTAAAAAAGATTACTATTTTTTAGTGTTTAATAAACAAGAACCTAAAGATATTATAATAAATAGTGTGAAGGGCTTGCGTATAATATATGTAAATAATAATAATCTACCTTTTCAAGTATGTTGGAGTAAAAATAGATATTATGAATATAATGGGATAATAAGATGTGTTGGTTTATTATTAAGTTCAATGGAAAAAATTAAACATAATTGGAAGAAGAAGTTCATAGATAATATTAAAAATATAAGTAAGAAACGAAAAAGAATATATAATTCATTTAAACAAAATAAGAGAATAAAACTTTAAAAACATTGTTTTTAAAGTTAATTAATATATTTACTGGTTGCAAGGAGAGTTCATATATTGAGTATTGCAGTTAGAAGCGTTAGCTCCATAAGCATTTGTGATATTAAAATAACCTGAGCAAGAAGGAGTGTTAGCACCATGTGTTAACGCATTATATCCGATAGCACTATAGTTAGGAACAACATAATGTCCAACAACATCGGTTGCGTTCATATAAGTTGGATTACCCAAAGTTCCAGCAGAAGAAGAGTTATAATTTGTTAAACTAACATAGTCACAAGAATTTCCGTTTAATGTATAAGACATGTTTTAATTTATTACTAGATAAATTTTTTTAATTTTAATAATTTTTTTTTACTTAATTTTTTATTAATATTTTTTTTTTTTTACATATACAAAACCTTTTTCACGTTTCTTTAGATATATTTTTATGTTTACTTTTTCTTTTACTTTTACTTTTTATACATTTACTTACATGACCTGCATGATTAACTATATTTTGTGCATATCTTCTAATAAAATCTGTTAATGTACCATAATTATTAAATAATTCTTCTAACGCATATTCAACTAGTTCATCTCGAGACATATTAGGATTTAAAAATCTTAATTCTATCCACCAACATGCCCATACAGAACAAAAACCATACATAGGATCTGTTTTAAGTTTTTTAACGTCTTCTTCGTCTTGAAGTTCTTGAAATATTTTAAATTTTGTAAATGGTTTTAAATATTTCTTTATAAAACCCGGACCCATGTGTTTTATGAATAAGTTTTTTATTTTATTATCTAGATCTTTTGCTTGTAAACACGGACCAGAAGGTGTACCAATTGAATCAAATCTTTCAAGGGTTTTATTTTTTATATCATATAACATAAAATTTGCATGACCTCCTGATGAAGCACATGTAAAACCAAAAGGGAAAACAATAAATCTTTTATCGTGAGAATGATTTAAATGGTTTTTAAATTCTTTCCAGAAATTATTGGGAACATGTAAATAACCATCTTTACCTTTTTTTTGTACCCATCTTATAGATATATCAGTATGATCATCTGGTTTATCATTATAAGGTATAATAACACAGTTGTTTTTGTAATTATTATTAAGATAATACATTGCAACCAAACTATACCAAGGAGTACCATCAAACTTTTTAATATTATTATATTTATTTCTAGGTAATCTAACACTCATTTATTAATATAAATAAATTAAAAATGAATATTTTATATAATTACTTTTTAAAAATATTGGAGATATGGATAAAGCATATGAAATTTGTCTAGAAATGTTTGAACAACGTGGATATAATATTATTGAAAAAGATGATGAACAGATATTAGCTATGAAAAAAAATGGTAAACAAATATGTGCTTTTATGGCAAATACACCTAAATTTAATGTTGAACGTATACAGGAATATTTATCTATAATGAAACAAATTGATGTTTGGCATTCAATTATAGTTTATAAAGACAATGCTACACCAGTAGCAAAAAAAGTAATTGAAGAAGCAAATGATATAATCATAGAATTATTTCAAGAGGAAGAACTACAATACAATATTACAAAACATTATCTTGTGCCGAAACATGAATTAGCTCATTCTAAAGGAACAAAAGGAGCAAAAGAATTTAAAGAAAAATATGGAGATACATTTCCAGTATTACTTAAAACAGATCCAGTAGCAAGATTTTATGGTTATAATAAAGGAGATATAATTAAAATATCTAGAAAAGGAGATTATATAACATACAGATTTGTAAAGTAAAATATATATAAATGTGTCTTAATATTTTGTATTTTTATGAAAGGTGATTATAAATTTTTTCTTAACCTGTTTTTAGGTTAAGAAAAATACAATCCAAAATCTGGAGGCTGACGACTGTTAGCAATACTGTTTTAGAAAATATCAGAAATATCTTCTGGCAATTCGATAATATCTTCTGGTAAATAATCTTCAATATAATTGTTAAAAATATCTGGTTCTTTATGTATTCTCATATGGTCTTTTAGATTACTTTTTCTTTTTGTAACAAAATCACATCCCGGAAACTCACAATAAACATTATTTTCATCTGTATGGTCTTTTATATGTGTATATAAAACATCTTTTCTATGTGTGCTAAATTTGCATTCTTTATAATTACATTTAAATGGTTTATATCCTGGATGTTTAAGTATATGATTTACAAATTTTTCTTGTGTATCAAAAGACTCATTGCATTTTTCACAAATATAATTATAAGTAGGTTTAGGTATATATTCTCGATTAATATGAATTTTTTTATGTTTTGTTAAAGTGTCTTTTCTTGCAGTTGCAAATTTACATTCTTTTCCTTCTTTATCTTTATAATCACATTTAAAAGGTTTTTCTCCCATGTGAATTCCTTTAATATGTTCATCTAAACGATCTTTTCGTTGTGTGATAAAATTGCATTCTGGACATTTATATTTTCTTCCGCCATCTATACTTCTTTTAATACTTCTTTTAATACTTCTTTTACGACTTCTTTCACGACTTCTTTTACGACTTCTTTTACGACTT
>Ga0304730_1000739_pt1 | contig 27044 bp, 18 predicted proteins | sample M_130628_MF_Meta_FD_190474 | JGI IMG/M metagenome (GOLD analysis project Ga0304730, IMG submission 190474) | Freshwater microbial communities from Lake Montjoie, Canada to study carbon cycling - M_130628_MF_MetaG (v2) (version 2) | ecosystem: Environmental > Aquatic > Freshwater > Lake | place...
CCAGCCCCGCATGACCCGATAACAATAGGCAGCCGTTCGGCGCGAGATTGCCGACCCGCGCGGCGCGGGCTAGACTGCCGCCTCTGGTGGATTTTTGCTGCGGATGGTCGCGTTCGGCGTTCCGCTCCGTGCCGGCTGCCCACATGCCCAGGAGATTGGCCCCATGAGTGCGTCCCAGACATCCTCTGCCTCGCCAGCCACCGTCAATCCGCCCTGGCCGGGCACCAAGTCGGCGGGGACAGCAAGGCTGGAGATCGATGGTCGCACCACCGATCTCCCGGTCGTCGTGGGAACGGAGGGCGAGCAGGGCATCGACATCGCCAAGCTGCGGAGTTCGACCGGTGCGATCACGCTCGACGAGGGTTTCGTCAACACCGGCTCCACGACCAGCGCGATCACGTTTCTCGATGGCGAGAAGGGGATCCTCCGATACCGCGGCTATCCCATCGAGGTGTTGGCTGAGAAGTGCGACTTCGTCGAGGTGGCCTATCTGCTGATTTACGGCAAGCTGCCCTCGACCACCGAACTCGACGGCTTCCGAACGGCGCTCTCGCACCACACGATGATTCACGAGGACATGCGCAGCTTCTACAACGGGTTTCCCCGTGACGCGCATCCCATGGCGATTCTCGGCAGCGTGGTGGGCGCCCTCTCCACCTTCTATCAGGATTCGCTCGACGTTCGCGATCCTCGTCAGGTGGAGGTGAGCGTGCACCGTCTGCTGGCCAAACTCCCCACCATCGCGGCCTACAGCCACAAGAAGTCGATCGGCCAGCCGCTGATCTATCCGCGAAACGATCTCTCCTACTGCGAGAATTTCCTGCAGATGATGTTCGCGGTGCCGTGCGAGGAATACCACTGCGACCCCGACTTTGCCGAGGCACTCGACATGCTTCTGATCGTGCATGCCGACCACGAGCAGAATTGCTCCACGTCCACCGTCCGGATGGTCGGCTCAAGCGACGCCAACCTCTTTGCCAGCATCTCTGCCGGCATCTCTGCTCTCTGGGGACCGCTGCACGGCGGTGCCAACCAGGCCTGTGTGGAGATGCTCGAGAAGATCGGTGCCGACGGCGGCAACGTCAAGAAATACGTCGACCTCGCCAAGAAGAAGGATTCGGGCTTCCGGCTCATGGGGTTCGGCCACCGGGTCTACAAAAACTACGACCCCCGCGCGAAGCTGATCAAGGCCACGTGCGACAAGCTTCTTGCCAAGCTCTCGTTGCGGGATCCGATCTTCGACATCGCCCAGCAACTCGAGGAGGTGGCGCTCGCCGACGACTACTTCATCGAGCGGAAGCTCTATCCCAACGTCGACTTCTACTCGGGCGTCATCTACCGAGCGATGGGCATTCCCGTGCAGATGTTCACCGTGCTGTTTGCCATGGGGCGGCTACCGGGCTGGATCGCCCACTGGATCGAGATGCACCACTCGCCCACGAAGAAGATCTGCCGTCCGCGGCAGATCTACACTGGCGAAACGCTCCGCGACTTCGTGCCGATCAACAAACGCGGCTAGGTTCGTCCTTCCTGTTGGGCACGCTTGCAGCCCCCGAACACGTTGACGCTGCTGCTACGTGCTGAATCCAGCCCGCCGGTCTGCGGCATGCTCGTCGCCGGCGGATTCTGCTACGGGAGGCTCTTGGACGAATCGGGCATCGCTCGTGAGTCGCAGAATTCACCGGACTCCTGCGCGTGCCTCCGACCGGCTTCCTTCACGCTGAGAGTTGACGAGCCGTGGATCGGCGGAAGCTTGAGGAGCGTTAGGATTTTTCGACCTTCTGGGGAATGCACTGCCGTAGGTCGTGGAAGGAGAAAAATCCTCCGCGACGAGACTTCTGCCGTCCCCGGCGGCTTGGACCGCTTGACGAATGACAGCGTGTAGTTCACTTTCGCTTCTCGCGAAAGAAGGCGCTGAGGATCTGGCCGCATTCGTCGGCCAGCACCCGGCCGGTGTGATCGACCCGGTGATTGAGTCGGGGATCTTCGAAGAGCCGGTAGAGCGATTCGACAGCGCCGGCCTTGGGGTCGGCCGCGCCCCACACGACCACCGGCACGCGGGCCTGGAGGATCGCGCCGGCGCACATCGGGCAGGGTTCGAGCGTGACGTAGAGGGTGCAGCCCTCGAGTCGCCAGGAACCGAGTGCCGCCGCTGCCTGTGTGAGGGCGATCATTTCTGCGTGGGCGGTTGGATCAGCCAGTTGCTCCCGCTGGTTGTGGGCGCTGGCGATCACCCGCCCGGCGGCCACCACGATCGCACCCACCGGCACCTCGTCCTCGGCTGCTGCCATTCGCGCTTCCTCGAGCGCCAGCCGCATCCAGCGAGTGTGCATCTGTTCGCCTGTCAGGCCCTGCCCGAAAGCGGCAAGCAGATCCTCCATCGATTCGTCCGGCGGGAGAAAGTCGTCAGGGTAGTCGCGAGACATGGCGTTGCTCAGGGGTGTGGTTCCAATCGATCGGCTCACCAGCTGCGTTGGCAGAAAATCGCACTCTACGCTGGGGAGTTCACGGCCGGCAAACTCCCCGGGGAACGGACTCGCTTGGGAAGCCGTCTCCTATCGGGTACCATTTCTGGGAACACCTTCGATCCCATTTCAGGAATGCTCCCATGGATCCGACTCTGCTCTTGCTCCGTTGGGCCCACGTGCTCGCCGCCATCGTGGCGATGGGCGGGCTGTTCTTTGCCCGATTCGCGCTCGTGCCGGCACTGTCGGAGATCGACTCCACCACGCGGGACAGGATCCACGACGCGATCCGCCCCCGCTGGCTGCCGTGGGTGATCGGCGCGATCACCGTGCTCGTGGCGAGTGGCTTGGCCAACTTTTTCCTGTTCAATGGTCGGGTGAAGGCGGAAGGCTGGGCCAATGGTCAGTGGATGGGGCAGACGAGCTATCACGCCCTGTTCGGGGCGAAGGTCCTGCTGGCCGTGGTGGCCTTCTACTTTGCAAGCGCGCTCGTCGGCCGAGGTGCGGGCACGCAGTGGGTGCGGAACGACCGTGCCAAGTGGCTTTCCGTCACGCTTGGCCTGACGCTGGCGGTCGTGATGCTCTCGGGCTGGATGCGGCAACTGCACACGGGGCAGAATCTCTTGGGTGATGAGAATGGCGTACGGATCGAATCTGGGGGCTCAGGTGAGGAGATGCCCGACACCCGTTACCAAGACGGAGAGGCAGGATCGAATTTCCGCACCCGGGGTGCGGATGACAGCGAGGCAACTCCGGAAACAACTCCAGAAGGAACCCCAAACGCGACTCCGCAAGCGACTTCTGAAGCAGTACCGTCACCCTGAAGACTGTGTCGTCATGAGTCGCGTTCCTTGAGCTGAGCGGAGGATCTCCGATGGACAAGAAGGAAAAGAAACGCTTGGAAGTGTTGCAGCAGAAGATCGCCAAACTGCAGCAGCTATTGACGGGTGCGAAGCAGCAGCCCGATGACCCCGCCGAGGTGCCGCGGCTCGAGAAGGAACTTGCCGCTGCCCACGCCGAGCTGTCGAAGCTCAAGAAGATCTGAAGCTGGCGGGGGATAGCCGATCCGAGTGAGCCCGCATCGGGTTCCTCGGTGGTATTCTGAGAGAGCGCCCCAGTGACCCGCCATTCCCTGTGGCGGGCAGCACCCTCCCGCGACGTCCGCCACATGCAGCTTTCCGAGTTCTTCGCGAAGTTCTTTGGCGGCAAGCCCCGTGTCGATCTCTGGCGCCGTTTTGAACGGATGCGGGAGAGCGTCACCGGCACCATGTCGCACTTTTACAAAGTGCGTGAGATCAAGACGGGGACGGTGCTGGGGCTGAAGATCATCGATCACGTGAAGAGTGATCCTGTTGAGGGCCGATACCGCGGCTTAAAGAAGCCGAGCGAGGGCGCGATCGGCATGCTCATCGCAGGCGACAACATCGCCAAAACCTTGGAATGGGGCGAATCGACAGCGGGCGATTCCTACATCCTGCTCGAATTCATCCCGGGCAAGGTGCTCCACACGGTGATGTCGGCACACGAACCCTTTCCGCCGGCCCAGCGACTCGACCTCGTACGGCAGGCGGCGTCGGCGATCGCCACCGTTCATAACGCAGGGTTCATCCATCGGGACATCTGCCCGCGCAACCTCATGCTGCGTCCTGACGGTCGTCTCATCCTCTTCGATTTCGGCCTTACGGTTCCGGATCAGCCGGCATTTCTGCAGCCTGGAAACCGGATCGGAACCCCGAGCTACATGGCCCCCGAGGTTGTTCGTCGGCGACCAATCGATAAACGGATCGACATCTTCTCGTTTGGTGTGACGGCGTTCGAGATCTGCACGCTCGACATGCCCTGGCCGCGGGCCGCCGGCGGCAAGGCAGCCCTCAGGCACGATACGCCGTCGCGGGATATTCGCGAGTTCTGGCCCGAGATACCGCCTCAACTGGCCGATGCCATCATGGCCTGCATTGCGGCCGAACCCGATCGGCGGCCCCCCACCCTGGAGAAATTTCTGGAGCGGATCGCCGGTGTTGCCATCTGAGCCAGGAACCGTGACGCCCGGGTTTGACGGGGAAGGACTTGAAGCCTGGGCACCTGGTTTCTAGATTCTGGGGGTCTGGAACGGGTTCAGATCCCGCAGGCCATACCCCCCTCATTCTGTTGCCGAGAAGGATCCACGCCGATGACCATGGATAAAAGCCTCCGCGTTCGCAAGGGATCCTCCAGTGCCCGAGGCGTGCTCTCCCGCGGCGAGCGGATCATCAAGCTCAAGGAACAGGAGCGATGGGAGGAAGGCCGTAGCCCTCTCGGACTGCCCAAGGTGCGCGTCATGAAGACCGCCATGAAGAAAAAGAAGAAGGCCAAGGAAGAGGGCGATGCGGCTGCTGGTGCCAAGGCACCTGCCGCTGGCAAGAAGAAGTAAGCGGCTCCTTGTGTCTGATTTTTTCCGGCACGACGGCTGCTATGGTTGCCGCACGGACGCAGCGGCTGCCTGACCGGAGGCGATCACCTGCGGTATGCCGACGCCCTCGTAGGCCGCACCCGCGAGTGCCAATCCTCGCCGGCCGGCGACCAGTTGCCGGATGGTCGCCACGCGGTCACAGTGTCCAAGCGTGTATTGCGGCAGGGCCCCCAGCCAGCGGTTTATCTGCACGATCTGCGGACTGCCGCTCACCCCCAGAACATCCCGCAATTCCGCAAGGACAAGTGGCACGAGTTGCGCGTCCTCGACTGCCGCGGTTTCGGGGTCGAGCGCACCTCCCACGAACGTGCGGATGAGAACCGATCCGACTGGCGCGCGACCCGGAAATTTCTGGCTCGAAAAGCTCGCGGCGAGAATGCGTCGGCCCTCGCGACGTGGTACGACGAGGCCCGCGGCATCGAGCGGATGGGCGACGTCGTCCCGGGAGAACCCCAGCGACACGATCGCCGAGCCCGCATATTCAATCACAGCAAGTTCGCCGGCCAACGTGGGATCACAGCGACGCAGCAGGGAGGCCGCCGTGGTTGAAGGCACCGCCACGATCACCGCATCGGCTTCGACCACGGCGGGCGCACCGGCTGCTTCGTTGCCAGTCATGCCGCGTAGGGAAACCCGCCAGCGTTGATCAGACAGTTGCGACAATTCGGTCACAGAGTCCTTGATGAACTGCACGCCGCGGGCCGCCAAGTGGTCTGCCAACCGCCGTGGCATGGTTTCCATGCCGGAGGCCAGCGTGAGGAACTGGCCGTAACGGGCGCCTGCGGCCTGTGTTTCGCCCGTGGTAGTCCTCGCCCGCATCCGCTCGCCGGCCCACAGGCTCCCGGCGCTGAGTTCCATGGCGAAAAATTCCGGGCAGGCCGCCGCCATGCTCAGGCGGGCTGGATCGGCCGTCCAGATACCGGCGGCAAGCGGCTGCACGAGACCCTCGAAGGCTTCGCGTCCCAGTCGCCGTACCGCGAAGTGTTCGAGCGATTCATCTTCTCCGTTGACGCTCCTCGACCGCACGAACCGTTCACGAATCAGCCGTAGTCGTCCCAGCGGGGAGAGGAGCGGTGTTGTCAGAATACTGCGAAGTCGTCCGGGGGCGAGCAGCCTGAAGCCGGCAGGGACGGGCTGCGTGCGGCCCTTGTGAAGCACCAAGGCCCTCCGTACCCGTGGATCGACACCAATCAATTCGCTGGTGAGGCCCAGCCGCTCAATCAGCGCGACAGCCTCGGGCCGAGCCGCGAGAAAACTGTCGGCAGATCGCTCGATCAGCCAACCCTCGCGGCGATCTGTCAGGACGACCCCACCAAACCGGTCGGAGGGTTCAATCAGCGTTACCCGGCGGGCTGCTTCGGAGGGGACTTCAAGGGCAGCGGGCAGCAGGGCCTCGGCGGCGGCCAGCCCGGCCATTCCGCCCCCGATGACAACCACATGCTGCGGGCGTGGAGTATTCATGTCGCCGTAGCATGCGCCGGCTACCGTGTGAAGGAAAGGGGGGAATCATCCAGTCTGCGTGGACTGCGTGGAATGGGGCTACATGCCGTTCCGCGTCGATTTTGGGTCATTGAGTTTGGAATGGAACCCGGAAGAACGGGACCCGGCTGGAATAGCAGATTTCGGTGGAAGCACGGCCCCCATTTGCTCTGGACGTGGCGAATCCCGGCTCCTATCTTCCCGCCGCCTTACGGCATCTGCTGTTCGCAACCAAGGAGGATTCTTTCGTGGCCATGCTGCGGTGCCTGCACCTGTCACTCTCCCGAACACTTTTCTCCGGCGCGACAGCCGTCGCACTCATGGGTGCCGTCCGCGCCGATGAAGCCACACGTCCTGAACCGCCCCGCGCGATCATGCGGATGCCGCAATGGATCGAATCAATGGGCGAGCCGGCCGCAAAGCGGACGCAGCAACCCACCCGCGGCAACGAGCCGTCGCACGCGATGCAGGGCAACGACGCCCGACCGGCGGTTGCGCAGCAGGTGAATCCGCGGGCCACAACCAGGCCCAGCCCAGCCGCCGCTGCCATCCAGCCGGTGGCCGAGCGGAGCCCGCAGAACATTGGAGAAATCCCGTCTTCCTCCCTCCGAGCAGAGATCAAGCCGTCTCCTGCCGTCTTGCGTGCAGGCGGTCAACCAACGGATGCACCGGCCGGTCGACAGACGGCGGAATGGACAGATTTGGTTCCTGCCGGATCGCCGGCTTCGAGCCCGGACAATGCCGCTGCCGTCGATGCGCCCGCCGAAAAGGCTGGCCTCGGGCCTGAGGCCAGCGTGCTCAAGCGGTGGCTGACCGACAAGGTCGGCACGCTGCCGAAGCCGACAGTGAAGCTGCCGGTGCCGCTCTCCACGGCCATGAGCACCAAGGCTGATACCTCCAGCCCGACTGTCTCCGACGAGGCCACGCCGCAACCGGAAGCCCGTGCCGAAGAACTGTCCGTCGGCGAGCGATCTCTCAAGACCACGGTCACCGCTCCAGTGGCCGTCATGCCCGACGAGATGCCCACCCTCTCGATCGATCCGGCTAGCTTTCGCGGGGTCCATCCTGGCAAGACAACTGCGGATGAGTTACGCGCCGGCTGGGGTGATGGCGAACCATTTACCCGAGAGGACGGCACCCACGGGTTCTACTGGAAGACCGAGCCCTTCGAGCGGGTCGAGATTACGCTCGACGCGGATGTCGTGACCGCGATCCGGATCAAGCTGGCTGAGCCGGTCGCCGTGGTCGATCTCGCCAAGCAGTTGGAAATTTCAGACCTGCGAACGGTGTCGATTCTCGATGACGAGGGCGTCTCGATCGGTGAGGTATTTCCCGAACGTGGCGTCATCTTCAGCGTGAAACCAGGTACCCAATCGGCTACCGCCGTGATGATCGAGCCACTCGATGCGGAATCGTTCGTGTTGCGTGCCGAGGGCGAGATCGATGTCTGCAGTGCTTTTGCTGTCGCCGACTTGCAATACGCGGTGGAGATCGACCCCCGACACCTCCGTGCCCACCGGCTTCTGATGGTGCTGATGTGTGATGAGGGCAAGTGGCAGCAGGCGTTGCATTTGGCCGAGGCGGCCGGGCAGATCGATCCCGCTGACATCTGGACGAAGATGAAGCATGCCAGGATTCTGCTGGCACTTGATCGGCCCGCGGAAGCCCGTGCCGTGGTGGAGACGGTGAAAGCCACCCCCAACAGTCCGCCGCTCGTGGCGGCGCAGGTCGAGCGGCTGCTCGGCCGGATCGAACTTGCCGGCGCCACCCCTGATCACCAGCGGGCAGTCGAGCACTTTGCCGAGGCGATTCGTCGGTCATCGGCCCTCCTGTCCAAGCCAATGCCGGCGGTTCAGCAGGCCTCGCGTGAGATCATGCTGGATGCCCACTTAAGCACCGCTGAAGCCATTGCCTTGGGCACGTGGCAGCAGAAGAGCCGCGTGATTCCCAAATGGATGGCTCGCGCCGAGGCCGTCGTGGCCGAGTGCACGGCGGAGAAGTCTGTTCAGCAAACACTGGAACTGCAGCTGTGTCGCGGGGCGTTGGCAGTCGCGGCCGGCTCCGCAGACTCGCTCGAGCCACTGCCCTGGGTGAAGCGGCTACTGGAGCTCCGCGATCGCATGGGCGAATCGGTCAAAGATCCGTGGCGTCGTCGGCAGATCGACTGGGAGGTCGGACAGGGGCTTCTCGACGCCATGGCGGCGGCCCAGATCCGTGGCGACGCGTCCGACATGCTTGACAATGGGACGCTCACGGCGGCCTACCTGGAACGAGGTGGCGAGCACCGCGAGTTGACCGACAAGGAGCGGAGGAATGTCGGCGACCTGCTCTTCCGCATCGGGATCATGCACAGCCTGCAGCGGGGTGATCACGCCACCGCGGTGACCTGGTTCGACCGCGTGATCCCGCTTTGGAACGTCAATCCGATGCTGGAACGCGACCGCGAGGCCGGACAACTCGGCGAATCCTACGTCAGCATGGCGATCTCCTACTGGCAGGTGGATCGGCGTGACGACGCCTTGGCGATCAGCCGCCGCGGCGTGGACATGATGGTGGCGGCGGTTGATTCAAAGCAGATGGAAGAGCGGGCCCTGGCAGTCGCCTACGGCAACCTGTCAACGATGTACGCAGAGCAGGGTGACGACACCCAGTCGCAGACCTACGCTGAGATGGCCAGCCGCGCGGAAGCTTCCGGCTCCACGCTGCGATAGGGCAAGCCCCGGTCCGCCGGAGACGCATTCGCGTTTGCTGCGGCACCGGCTTCGGGGGCGGTACAAGTCTCGTCGCGGGGGCCGCAGCGGCCCAACGCTCCTCGAGCTTGCACCGACCCCCTCGCCTACGTCTCATGGTTCACACCGTCGCGGCTGCACCATTCGAGGAGCCGGGGGTCGGTGCAAGCCGGAGCGAGTTGGGCTATCCTGCCCTCGAGTCGGAGGCTTGCACCGCACCCGGCGCTGTGGGCCGATTGGTTTCGCTCCAGGTGCGCGTCCAGCCCGGCCCGGTGTGCCTATAGCAGGCTTTCGAGCAGGAGCCGCATCTTGCGGAGCTCGGCCACTTGATCGACGTTTTCGATCGGTGGCATGTGGGCACAGAGGGCCCGCTTGTAGCCCACCCGTTCCAGTTGGGCGACGAGCTTGCCGTACTCGACGCAGCCCTGACCGATCCGCACCTGGAACACATCCGGCTTCGTGTCGCGAAGGTGGACGTGACAGACATACTTGAGGATGTTCTCCCACGAGGCCATCTTCTTGTGGCCGTAGATGAAGTGGCTTGGATCGAGCGAGACACCCAACCCGGGTACGTTACGGCAGAGTGAGGCAGTTGTCTCTGCATCCTGGGTCATGCGGTCGGCGGTGGTCCGCACGCCCACCACGACACCCAAACCGGATGCGATTGCCACCATTCGTCGCAGCCGTTCGATCTCGCCGTTGAACGGGGTGCCCAATTCCGACGCTTCGACCACCATCGTCACCACCGCGAGGGACTTCGCGAGCCGGCAGCAGGCGGTGAACCGATCGTAGAGTTCGGGCGTCTCGGGGGATGAAAACGAGATCGCCACGGGACGGAGCCGCTGGAGGTCGCTGCAGGCCGCGATGGCGGCATCGGGATCGGCCGCCACGCCGCCGGGTTGCAGGTGCGGCCCTCCCTCGTGGACGTCGATTTCCACGGCCGTAAACTCGAGTTCCGCGAGCCGCTCCATCGCCCTGGCCAGCGGCAGATCGGGAAAACACTCAGTGCTGACACAAACAAACACGTCGCCACGCTCCTCTCACTCTGTCGCCGTCATGATTCAGCCGGCGCAGACGTTCCTTGGCACGCCGTGCCAACAATCCTGACCGCCTGTGCTTCAAGGGTAACGGCACTTGCGGAAAAATGGCAAACTGAGAAGTCGCCACCGGGCTCACGTGCCCGGGAATGAACCGAACCCGTGCGTCCGCCGGAGTACAGCCATGCCGATCGAACCGATGTCATCGCCGCTGCCGACTCGTGTGATTCTCGAACAGGGCGGCCTCTGGGGCCGCTGGGGCACGTGGATCGCCTGGTCGATTGCGGGCATCTCATTGCTGACGGCGTTGGCCAGTGCCGGCGCGGCCGCACAGTATTTCCAGCGTGACGCACAAGTGGTGGAGAAGTACCACTCGCTCTCTCGGATGGCGGCGGGCAAGGTGGCGATCGTCGACATTGCCGGCGCCATCATGGGAGGGAGCGGCTTTGCCCGTGCCCAGCTCGACCACATCGACGAGGACAAGAGCGTCAAGGCGATCGTGCTCCGCGTCGATTCCCCCGGAGGCACGGTCAGCGGCAGTGACGAACTGCATTACCGTCTCGCGGAACTGGCCAAGGAACGCGATCTGCCCGTGGTTGTCAGCATGGGCGGCATCGCTGCCAGCGGCGGCTACTACGTGGCCATGGCCAACGGTGGCCGCGACGACGTGATCTTCGCCGAGCCGGCGACGCTCACCGGGTCGATCGGCGTGATCATCCCGCACTTCGACGTCTCCAAGCTTCTGAAGAAATTCGACATCGAGGACGACTCGATCGCCAGCGGACCGCTCAAGGAGATGCTGAGCCCCACCAAGGAACGCACCCCCGAACTGGCGGAACGCGAACGGAAGGTGTTGCAGAGCCTGGTCGACGAGATGTTTGCGAGGTTCAAGCAGATCGTGAAACAGGGCCGGCCGAAGCTCGACGACGAACAGGTGACGAGCGTTGCAACGGGCCAAATCTTCACGGCGCAGCAAGCCGTCGATGCGGGCCTGGTCGACCGGATCGGATTTCTCGAGGACGCGGTGACGCGGGCGGTCGAGTTGGCAGGACTCACGAAGGAGACCGCGCGGGTGGTGCGGTATTCCAAGCCACGCGGACTGCTGCAAGACGTGTTCGACGGTGACTTCTCGGCGGGTACGCAGGGGATGGGCGGTGGTGGCACGATGGGCCGCGGAGCCTTGGAGGCGTTCGCGGAATGGACGACGCCCCGCGCTTGGTATCTCTGCAGTTGGTGGCCGGCGCTAGTGACCAGCCGCTAGCTCGCGTCCAAGAAACGTCAAGTGGCCCAAACCGCCTGGGTCGGTGAAAGCCTCCGACTCGGGGGCAGGATAGCCCAACTCGCTTCGGCTTCCACCGACCCCCGGCTCCTCGAATCATGAAGTGTCGCTGCATGGCAGGATGCGATGCGCAGCACCAGCCGGTGTCGCACATGGAGCGGTGCTACGACGGTCGCTCCGCCACCAGTCGTCCCAGTGCTGCCAGGGAAGCATGATCGGCCGCGGTGGGTTTCCGTCCTAGGCAGCGGGCGAGCGCGAGCCGGCACCAGCAATCGGCGGCCAGCAGATCGACTTCGTTGTCGCCGGCCGCGTCGGCGTGGTGGGCCACCGCCAGCACGCTCACCAGATCGCGGACCTCCGCAGACCAGCCGCCCACCAACAATTGCCGTTCGGCGAGTCCCTTGCCATACCGCCTGATGCCGCGGTCGATGCGGATTGCTGCCGCGTCGAGCAGACGTCGCGCGGTGCGGGCGTGATTCCGCAGTCGGTGGTCGAGAATCGAGAGGTCGGCGGGAGACGGACGCCTGCCAACGAGCCCGATCCGCCAGGCGAGCCATGCCGCCGCCCGCCTGCCACGTGATGTCTCACCGGCCAGGCTTGCGAGCGGATGATGCTTGGCGAGGCCCTTGAAGAGGGCAAGGCCAAGCAGATCGCTTTCTCCCTCGTAGACCGTCACGGCGAAATGGTCGTGGAACGAGTCGCCCAGCGGATGGCCGACGAGAAAGGCCCGGCCGCCGTGCACACCGAGGCTGTTGATCGCCCCATCCCGCACGCATTCGCTCGCCACGATCTTGGCGATGATCGCCTCCAGTTCCCCAGACTGGCCTGCATCGATCGCCGCCGCCGCCCAGGCCGCGAGGCTGTCGCATGCCACGATGCCAGCGGCGATCCGCGCGAGCCTTCCCTGCACGAGCTCCCGCGACGAGATCGGCTCGCCCCAGGTGCAGCGGCGCAGGGCATGGGCACGCGCCTGCGCGAGGAGCAAACGCAGCGTGCCGGCCGCCTGGGCGGCAAGCGTGACGCGGCCGCGGTTGAGGCCGTGCCAGACGATCCGCATGCCGTCGGCGGATTCACCCGAGGGCTGCAGGATGTCCGCTTCCTGCACCTCATGGTGAATGAACTCGAGCGCCGCGTTGTGGGCGTGCTTCAGCGGATGGAGCGCATAGTGCCGGAGTCGAAACGACGGTGTGTCGGAGTCTGGCAGCGTCACGAGGACGACCGTCGGCCGCCCATCGAGGAGAGCCAACAGCTTCACAAGCCGGCCGTAGGTTGCCCCGGTGATGAACATCTTCGTGCCGGAGAGCAGCAACCTGCCGTCGTGGCGATCCAGGCGTGCGGCGATTGCCTGCAGATCGCAGCCGGCATTGGGCTCGGTGGCGCCGAAGATCGAGAGCGGTCGTCCCTGCGCGAGTCCTGGCAGATGTCGCTCCTGTTGGCTTGGCGAACCAAAGGCCCTGAGTGCCGCCACCGCGCCGATCGAGGAATGGACAGAGAGCAGCCCGGCTGCCGTCGGCACATCGGCGGCAAATCGCGTGACGACGCGGACCAATTCCTGGAGCGTGCAGCCGGTGCCGCCAAAGCATTCCGGAGCGAGTAGCCCCCAGAGCCCGGCCTCGCCGAGCGACTGTTCAGCAGCCGACGAGAATTTTCCCACCGGCCGGGCCGGGGCGTCGTCGAGGGGCGCAGCCTGCCAGGTTCTTCCATCCTGGACGGCATGTGGCCCCTCAGCCGCATCATAGAGCCGCCCTTGTTCGCGAAGCGTAGCGATCGCCTTGCCGGTCCGCTCAACGACGTCGGCCACCGCCTCACGAAGTGGCGAGGCTGCCACCCCGGCGGCCACTACAAAACCGCAGAGGTCCTTGCTGTCGGGCTGCCGGCTGCCCCAGAGGGTGGTGGCCGCCCAACTGACGCGTGGTGCTTTCGTGCCTCCGTCCGCCGGCGGGCTGGTGTCGGCGCGCGGTGGCTGGCCAGACGGCACCACGGCCATCCATGACGGCGCCGGCAGTTCCGCCGCTGCGTTCAGCTCCGCACGGAAGTGTGCGACGATCGCGGGGCGTTTGAGCTTGAGCGATTCGGTTGCCTCGCCGTGCGCAGCATCGAACGGTCGGCCGATCAGCACGGCCCGCCGCACACGCCAGACCCGCGGCAACTGCTCCTGCCTCCGCGCGAGCCGCCGACCGAGCCACCGCAGCACACGCGGGTGCCTGAGAGCGGCGCGTTTCGTCAGGACTCTGACGCCCATCCGCCGCATGGCCGCGCGAAGCACGTTGGGGTCTGGTACGACGAGCGCCAGCGGTGCTGCCAGGCCGTCGCCTGCCACGCAGACCTGCGCCACGACGGGATCCTCCGCGAGCGCCGCCTCCACCTCGGCGGGGGGCACTTTCGCACCACCCGAGAGCACCAGCGTGTCGACCAGCCGACCGGTAATCCTCACATGACCAGCGGAGTCGATCTCGGCCAGGTCGCCGGTTTCGATCCAGCTGGACTGCGGCTGTTCTGCCGACTGCGGAGCAAGCTGATCAGCCGATGCTCCGCCACCGGCGTGCGGTCCGGCCGTTGCGTCTTCGATCACGCCGATCGCTCGGCTGGGGGTCCGCACGAGCAGCTGCCCGAGCGAGCCTGGTCGCGTGTCGAGCCTCACCTCCACGCCCTCAAGTGGCGGGCCCACGGTGCCAGGGCGTGCGATTCGGGGATTGGCGAGCGTCACCACCGGCCCGGCCTCAGCGAGACCGTAGCCCTGCACGAGCGGCACTCCACGGGCGGCAAAAGCTCTCACTGTTCGCTCACGGAGTGCCGCACCGCCCGACACGCAGACCCGCACGCGTCCTCCGAGCGCCTGCCCCAGATCGGGGATCCGCCCAGATTCTGCAGCCTGCTCGAGCCGCTCAAAAAACACCGGCACGCCCAGCACGACCGTCGGCGGCAGCACGCGGCAGGCATCGAGCACCCGCCGCCGGTCAGTCACGACATTCAGGCAACTGCCGCGGATCAGAGCCGTGACGAGGTCGCCCGTGCGGGCCAGCGAGTGGCTCATCGGAAGCCACGAGAGCCGTACGTCGTTGGGCTCGTCGAGGAAGACAGCGGCCGCCGCTCGCGCATTGGCCAAGACCGCTCGTTGGGAGTGCATCATCCCCTTCGGCCGACCGGTCGTGCCGGAGGAGAGCAGGATCGTGGAGCATGCATCGGGATCGGATGCTGCGACATAGCCCGCAACGGCGTCACGGAGCGACTGTTCGTCGGCGTGCCGCTGCTGCCATTGGCTGGATCGAAGCAGGCCCCCGTTTACTCGTAGGTCGATCGAGATCAGCGTCTCGACGGCGCTGCTTCTGCGCTGCCCCGAGCCACTCCAGACGATTCCTCGCGGTGCGAGCCAGGCGAGTTGGGCCGCCTGCTCGCCGGCTGTCGCATCGCCATGGAGTGGCGCATGCACCACCCCTGCCAATTGACAGGCCAGATCGACCACGATCCAGTCGGTAGAGTGTGGTCCGATGTGGGCGAGTCGGTCACCGCGGCGGAGGCCACGCATGCCGAAGGACTCGGCGAGTTCGACGGCGGCCGCGATCAGTTCGCCCCAGGTCCACGTTTGGCCGTTGTCGAGCGAGTCGCAGACCGCAGGCCTGTCGAATGACGACTCGAGCCTGACGAGCATCAGTTCCACGAGCGATGCGGCGGCTGGGATGGATTCGATGGTTGGCCGATCTCCGGGGCGATTCGCCGTGGCACGGGCAGCGGGAGTGGAGATGGACGCAGTGGACATGACGGGCCGTCAATCGATCCTTTCGAAGAGCACGGCGATCCCCTGCCCGAGGCCGATGCACATGGTCGCCAGGCCCAAGGTTGCGCCGGTGTCGCGCATCGTGTGGAGCAGCGTGGTGGTGATCCGGGCGCCGCTGGCACCGAGCGGATGGCCGATGGCGAGCGATCCGCCCCGGACGTTGACCCTGGAATTGTCGAGGCCGAGCGCATCGATGCAGTGAATCGCCTGAGCCGCAAAGGCCTCATTGAGTTCGATGAGGTCGATGTCGGCGAGGGATACTCCCGTGCGATCGAGCAGTTTCCGCGTGGCGGCCACCGGCCCGGTGCCCATCATCGCTGGCGGCACGCCCACCACGGCGGTGCCGACGACTCGCGCCAGTGGCTCGAGTCTCTGCCGCCGTGCCTCCGCAAGTGACATCACGATGATCGCGGCGGCGCCGTCGCTGAGCGGGGCGCTCGTGCCTGCGGTGATCGTGCCGACCTTTGGCAGAAACGCCGGTTCGAGCGCCGCAAGCTGTTCGGGCGTGGTGCCGCGGCGGACCGATTGGTCGTCCACAACCTCCATCACCGCTCCCGCCTCGTCGTGGCCGATCACGGGCACGACCTCGTCGTCGAACAAGCCCGCATCCGCGGCCCGTACCGCCTTGGCGTGGCTCTCGAGGGCGTAGGCCTCCTGACGTCGTCGCGAGATGCCATGCGCCGCCGCGAGGTGCTCCGCCGTCAGTCCCATCGAGAGCATGCCCCGGCTCGAGCGGGCAAAGACCCGCGGATGGATGTCGACGGCGGAATCCATCGGCAGATGGTGCATGTGCTCGACGCCTCCAACCACCTGCACGTTCTCGGCCCCTGCGGTGATCGCGTGGCAGGCCTGCGAGAGTGCCTGGAGCGATGAACCACAGAGCCTGTTGACCGTGGTGCCGGCCACGGAGAACGGCAGGCCGGCCAGGATCGCCACGCACCTCGCCACGTTGCCGCCGAGTTCACCCCGCTGCTGAGTCACACCCAGAACCAGATCGTCGATCGTGTCGGGTTCGACGCCGCTCCGTGCCACCACGGCCTGCACGACCGCTGCAGCCAGTTCATCGCCGCGCACTCTCCGGAACACGCCGCGGTCGGCATGGGCCCTGCCGATCGCAGTGCGGCAGCAGGCGACGACGACGGGCGTGGTGTCGGGGTTGTTGATGGGGGATGGAGTCATGGTGTCGCGGATCGTGGTGCGTGCAGGCGGTGTCGTGTCGGTTGAACTCAGGCGGTGAAGGGCGTGCCCGCGGCAGCCATGGCGAGCAGTCGTGGGGTGGGATGCATGCGAATGCCAAGATCGGCGAGCGGCGCGAGGCGGCGGACCACCTCCGCCGCACCGAGCGTGTTGCCCCAAGCCAGCAGTCCGCCCCGAAATGCCGGAAAGCCGAGGGCATGGATCACGGCCAGATCGATGTCGCGACCATCGCGGACGATCCCCTCGTCGAGCACGCGGAGCGCTTCCAGCAGCATCGGCAGCAGGAGTCGGTCGCAGATCGTCGCGTCGGTGGTCTCCCGCGCGGGGAGGGCATAAGGGCGGATGAGCGCGGCCACGCCTTCATCGGGACGATCGATCCGGGACCGTTGGCCGCCCGTGCCGTATTTATAAAAACCGGCGCCGGTCTTGCGCCCGAGTCGTCCCGACTTCACAAGTGCTGGAATCAGGGGCGAGGCCTCGATGCGGTCGCCGTAGGCGGCGCTCAGCACGAGTCCGGCATAGAAGGCCGTGTCGAGGCCGATCATGTCGTAGAGCTCCAGCGGCCCCATCGGCATGCCAAATCCGCGGGCCACCCGATCGATCCGCTTCGCCTCGATCCCCTCGCGGAGCATCTCTACCGACTCGTGGAGGTAGGGCATCAGCACGCGGTTCACGAGGAAGCCGGGGCTGTCACGCACGACGATCGGGCATTTCCCCAGACGTTTGACGTGGGCCACGGCGGTGGCGACGGTCGCATCACTCGTAGCCGGCCCGCGGATCACTTCCACGAGCGTCATGCGACGGACGGGATTGAAGAAGTGGATGCCGCAGAATCGCGTCGGGTCTTGAAGGGGCTCCGCCAGTTTTGCGATTGGGTTGGTCGAGGTGTTGGTGGCGATCACCGTCGCCGGGCCCACCGTCCGCTCGATCTCCACCAAGACCTGACGCTTGATGTCGGCACGTTCCAGCACGCTCTCGATGACGAGATCGCACTCGGCGACGGCGGCCATTCGGGTGGCGGTGTGGAGCTTGCCCGAAAGTGCAACGGCCCGAGCGGGGTCGGTGCGTTTGGTGCTGCGGTCCCATGCGGCCTCATCGAGAATGCCCGCGACACTCGCGGCCAGAGTGTCAGCCTGCACGTCGACAAGGGTGACTGCGAACCCGGCCCGGAGGTGGCTGGCGGCGATCCCCGCACCCATGATGCCGGCGCCGATGACGGCCGGACGATCTCGCGCTGGCGGATCGGCAGCTTCCAATCGATCCGTTGGTCGACTGCCAGAGCCGGCGGTGGGCGATCCCTCATCGAGCCCCTGTCCATCCAGTCCCTTGTCGCGACGGTTGCGTTCGCCAAGTCGAAACACCCGAATGAGTTGCCGGGACACATCCGACTTTGCAAGGCTGGCAAAGGCGGCAGCCTCGCGGGTTGCTGCCTCGTCGGCGGTCATGGCGGCGCCGGCGAGGATCGTCTCCAGGATGGCCAGCGGCGCTGGATACTGGCCGCCGCTGCGGCCGAGGATCACGGCGGCCGACATCGCCTCGAGAAAGTCGCGTTCCTCGGCGACGAGTGTCACCGGTCCGGCCTGCTGTCGCCGTCGTTCCAGATGGCTCTGCCGTGCTGATGCAATCTCGGCCAGTCTGCAGGCCGATGCCAGCGCCTGGTCGGGCGGGACGCAGGCGTCGACCAGACCCAGCCTGGCAGCCGTGGGTCCGTCGATGGTTTCGCCAGCGGCAGCCAGTTCCACCGCGGCGCCGGGGCCAATCAGCCTGGCGAGACGCACCGTGCCACCCCAGCCCGGCAACAGCCCCAGTTTCACCTCGGGGAATCCGAGCGATGTATGGCTGGCATCGGTGGCGATCCGCACATCGCAGGCGAGGGCGAGTTCGAGGCCACCGCCGAGGCAGAGGCCATCGATGATCGCCACGCTTGGCCAGGGCTGGGAGGAGAGCCGTGAGAATATGTGGCGACCGGCAGCGCAGAGCCCCTCGATCTCCGCCGGAGTCGCCTCGTGCAGCCTCTCGAGGCGGGCCATGTCAGCGCCCGCGAAAAAAGAGCCTTCGCGGGTCGAGCGGACCACGACCGCCGTCGGTGCTGGGCCGGTTTCCAGGCTGTCGAGTGCCGCCGCCAGCTCGCTCACGGCCTGGGATGTGAGCACGTTCTGGCCATGGTCGGGGACGAAAAACGACATGACTACCACGCCGTCGCTCCTCGGCTCGACCGTGACGGTGCGATAGGGGCGGGCTGCTTCCGGTGGCTGTAACGGCATGGCTATGGTCCCGCCCGGGCCGGGAGGCAATGGTTTTCGCTTGCTCGAAACCCGAAAACCGTTAGTGTATCGGGCCAACCGCGGCGGTGTTCAACCCACCGTATCAATCCACCCAGTTCGGGAGCTACGGCTGTCCATGGAAACCAACTCAAAGTCCCGGCCCTCATTTGCCATGCTCTGCGGGTTTTGGTTCGTACTCGTCGCCGTTTCGGTGGTGGGCCGGCTGTGGCAACCAGCCTTCAACGTCACTCCGCTGGCCGGGGCGGCCCTCGCGGCGGGGGCGGCGTTCCCCAGCCCGTTCGTGGCGGTGACGGTGCCGCTGGCGGCCCTGACCATCAGCAACCTGGTTCTTCCGGGGTACTCTGGTTCCTGGGACGGCCTGGTGATGGCGGCCGTAATTTACGCAGCGTTTGCCTGGCCTGTTCTGCTGGGTGGCATGGTGAGAAACGGTCGTGTGCTGACGATCGTGGGGGGAGCGCTGGCCTCGTCGCTCGTGTTTTTTCTGACGACGAATTTTGCCCACTGGTGCCTGAGCAACGACTATCCTCACACCGTAGCCGGACTCCTCGCCTGCTACGCCGCCGGGCTGCCGTTCTACCGTTGGATGCCAGTTGGCGACGTTGCCTGGAGCCTGGCATTTGTCGGCGGTCTGGCCGCGTTTGGCGGCATCGCGACCTCCTCGCAGCCGATTTCATCGCATCCTGCGAACGCTGCTTGACGGGGATCGGGGTCGGTTGAGAATGAATCGAGAGCCACGCTGCTGAGAGAAAGTTCGTGGTTCGCACCGCTGCGGGAATGGCGGAATTGGCAGACGCGCCAGGTTGAGGGCCTGGTGGTAGTAATACCGTGCAGGTTCAAGTCCTGTTTCCCGCATTTCTTTCTCTATCCAGGGGCCTGAGAGACCGATGAGTTCAACACCAGAGCCTTCCCAGAGTCACCCGGAAGGGCATTCGGAAACACAGGCCGACCCGCAGCACGCGGATTCCGGTTCACAACCCCGGCGGATTCCAATCGGCACCCAGAGGCCCGGCGTGAAACCGCCGACGCTGGCGCCGCGGTATCAGTATGTCGGTGCCACTCCGGCGAATCCTGGAGCCGACGCCGTTCCCGCAGTCCAGCCGTCTGCCGTATCGGAAGTTGCACCGCCGGCTACTGGGCAGGCTGAGCCCACGCAGACCGCGGCCGCAACGGGGCCGGTGGCTGCCGCTCCCGTGGCTCCGGTGGCTCCCCAGCGTTCTGAAGGTCCGCGACGCGAGGGACGCCGCGACAAGCGGGGTGGCGGAGCCGATAAGTCCGCTTTCCAGAGTGTGATTCAGCAGAAGCGTGTTGCGGTGCCCAATCTGCGGGCGGCACTCGACGACGATCTGGAGGAGGACTTCGAGGCAGCACTGGCCGGTGTGGCGATCGACGAGCTGATCACCGCATCAACGCCAGCGCGGGCCGACGCCCCTATCGAGCCGGGCACGCGGCTCACCGGCACGGTGCTGTCGATCGGTGCCGACACGGCCTTCATCGATCTCGGTGAGCGGCGGCAGGGTGCCCTGAAGCTTGCCGGACTCGATCTCGAACTCGTTCCATCAGTCGGCGATGTTCTTCAGCTGAGCGCGGGCCTTCGCAATGAGGACGACAGCCTCTACGACGTTGCCTTCGCCAATCGGGCTGTGGCCGTCGAAGACTGGTCGCAGCTCCAGGCTGGCATGATCGTCGAAGCCCGCGTGACGGCAGCCAACAAAGGCGGCCTGGAATGCGATGTGGCCGGCCTGCGGGGCTTCATGCCGGCGAGCCTGGTCAGCACCTGGCGGGTGGAAAATCTCGAGGAAATGGTCGGGCAGACGCTCGAAACACTCGTCACCGATATCGTGCCAGCCGCCCGCAGGCTGGTGCTCTCGCGGCGGGCCGTGATCGAGAAGCAAGCCGCCGAGGCGAAGACAAAGCTCCTGGAAACGCTCGAAGTGGGCACCACGCTCGACGGCACAGTGCGATCTGTCCGTGATTTCGGCGCCTTTGTCGACATCGGCGAGGGTGTCGAGGGGCTCGTGCACGTCAGCCAACTCTCATGGGACCGTGTGGCGAATCCTGCCGACGTCCTCCAGCCCGGCCAGCGGGTGCGGGTGGTCGTCAAGAAGATCGATCGCGACACCGGCAAGATCGGCCTTTCGGCTCGTGATCTCGTGGAGAGCCCATGGCAGCGGGCAGGCGAGAAATACCACGTCGGGGCCACTGTCCGCGGTGTGGTGAGCCGGATTGCCCAGTTTGGGGCCTTCGTGAAGCTCGAACCGGGTATCGAGGGGCTTGTGCACGTTTCCGAACTCGCCAACCGCCATGTGCGCAGCGTGGGCGACGTGGTGAAGGAAGGTGAGCCGGTGGAGTGCCGCGTGCTCGCCGTCGATCCCGACGAACAGCGGATGTCGCTCTCCATCAAGGCGCTCTCTGCGGCGTCGGCCGCCGCCGATGTCGATGATTCAGCTGAGGAGAGTGCGCCAGTCGAAGAGACGCCGCCTCCGGTCGTGAAGAAGCACTCAGGCGTGCTCAAGGGTGGCACGGGCCGTGTCGGTGGCAAGTCCGCCGGCGAAAAGTTCGGGCTCAAGTGGTAGCGGGTGTCGCGCCGGGGCTGCCCATGCCCTGTCGCCGGACGATCGCGCCGGGGCTGCCCATGCCCCGTCGCCGGACGATCGCGCCGGGGCTGCCCATGCCCCGTCGCCGGACGTTCGCTACGGCCATCCTGGCCTTCGCTCACTCGATGCTGACTGCGCTAGCCAGATCGCCTCCGCTTCGGCATCCTGCCTACGCTGGTCAGCAACGCCGGCTCGCAGGGCATGGGCAGCCCCTCACGTGAAGTGAAATTACCGCGGCTCGATCTTTTTCTTCCCCATCCATGGCACGAGCGCGTCGGGGACGACGATCGAGCCGTCGGAGCACTGGTAGTTTTCCATGATGGCGATGATCGCTCTGCTGATGGCGATCGCCGTGCCGTTGAGCGTGTGGACGTAGGAGGTGCCCTTTTCGCCCGGCTTCCGATACCGCACGGCCAATCGCCGTGCCTGGTAATCAGTGCAGTTGGATGTGCTCGTCACCTCGCCCCACTCCCCCTTCTCGCCACGGCCGGGCATCCAGGCCTCAAGGTCGAACTTCCGGTAGGCGGGGCCGCCGAGATCGCCGCTGGCGGTGTCGATGACCCGATAGGGAATGCCCAGGCCGTCGAACAGTTCGCATTCCAGGTCGAGCAGATAGTTGTGCATGTCCTCGCTCTGCTCCGGGAGCGTGTAGGCAAACATCTCGATCTTCGTGAACTGGTGCACCCGGTAGAGGCCGCGGGTGGCCCGGCCGTGGGCACCGGCCTCCGTGCGGAAGCAGTGGCTGATGCCGCAGAGCTTGAGCGGCAGTTCGTCGGCCTCGAAAATCCGCTCGTGCATGGCGCCGCCGAGCGTGATCTCGGCGGTGGCGATGAGCGACAGATCGCTGCCGTTAATCGAGTAGATCTGCGTCTCGGGGCCGCGGGGCATGAAGCCGGTGCCTTCGAGGATGCTGTCGCGCGCGAGGTCGGGCGTGGTCATCACCGTGAAGTTCTCACGCATCAGCAGATCGACCGCATACCGCTGCAGGGCCAGCTCCAGCAGGACAGCATCATTGGTCAGAAAATAAAAACCGTGGCCAGCCACCTTCGCGCCGGCCTCGAAGTCGAAGAGCTTGAGGCGACCGCCGAGATCGACGTGGTCGAGGGGCTTGAAGTCGAAGTCGGCGACGGGAGTGCGCCCCAGGCGGATTTCGACGGCGGCGTCCTCGCCGCCGACAGGAGCGGCCGGATGCGTGAGGTTGGGGATCGCCCGGAGGATGTCGTCTGATTCCTGGACGATCTCGGCCAGCTTTCCCTCGAAGGCGGAGACCTCCTCGCGGAGCCGACGGCCTTCGCCCTTGCGGACCTCGCGTTCGGCGGCGTCGGCCGCCGTGGCGATAGACTTACTCACCTGTCCGGCCTGCTGATTGAGCCTGTCGATGTCGGCCTGCATCTGCCGCCGCAGCCGGTCGAGTTCGGCAAACCGGGCCACATCAGCGGACGAGCCCCGCTGGCGGCAGTTGGTGGCGACGAGATCCACGTTATCGGCGACAAAACGGCGGTCGAGCACGGCGGAGTATCTCCGTGGGAATCCGCGGGGCGATAGCCTCCGGCAGAGGGCCACACCTTATACTCTGGAACGGTTCCTGTCAGGCTGTTTCCGTCATTCCGTCGACGAAAACAGGGAAACCCGCCGGAGTCTGTCCGCCCATGACCACCACTGCCACCGTCCCTGCCGTGGAGCCCGTTGAGGATGCCCCGGCTCCCGCCTCTGCCCCGACCGAGAAGGCAGCGAAGTCCGCGTCCCGCCCCAAGAAGCAGCCGCGGTATCACGTGGTGCTCTGGAACGACGACGACCACACCTATCAGTATGTGATCGCGATGCTGCAGAAGCTGTTTGGGCATCCGCCCGAGAAGGGATTTCTGCTGGCGAAGGAGGTCGATGCTCAGGGGAGGGTGATCGTGCTGACGACGACGAAGGAACACGCGGAACTGAAGCGGGATCAGATCCACGGCTTTGGTGCCGACCGGCTGCTCAACCGATCGAAGGGTGCCATGTCGGCGTCGATCGAGCCCGAGCCGGAGTAGGGCTACGGTTCGGGGCTGCCCATGCCCTGTCGCCGGACGTTCGCTACGGGCATCCTGCCCTTCGCTCACTCGATGCTGACTGCGCTCCGGCATCCTGCCTGCGCTTGTCAGCAACGCCGGCTCTCAGGACATGGGCAGCCCCTCACGGGTGCATCAGAGGCCGCTGGGGCTATTTCTCATAGACGACAATCGATGCACTCGATGGCTGATCTTGAGGAGCCGGTCGGAGGCACGCGCAGGAGCCGGTGAACTTTGACTGCTAAAGTTGGCGCACCATGCCCGTGGAGCCTGCAACGTCAAAGTCCGCCGGCGACGAGCATGCCGCAGCCGGCGTGCTGGGTTCAGCACGCAGCAATAGCATCAACTCCGAGCTCGTTAAAAAAGTGCCTCAAAAAAAGAAGCGGCCCGGACCTTTCGGTCCGGGCCGCCCTCGTTCCCAGTGGTGTTCCTTCGTTTTCCGCCGGCGTCAGTCTGGCGTGCCGTCGGAGAGGAACCTCTCTAACTCTCGATCACTCGCAGCAGGGCACCTCACGGTAGACCGTCTTGGGCACGCAGCGGGTCACCGTCGTGGCAACCTGCTTCGGCACCATCCGGACAACTTCCACCGTCTTGGTGTAGTGCACAGGACGCGTGGTGCAGACCGGCACCTGCTTGGTGCGGGTTTCCTTCACCATGGTGCAGACCTTGTAGCACTCTTCACGCGAGCACTGCTCGCTCACCATCTTGCACACCTTCGAGGTGCAGGTCTTCACGCGTTGCTCGGCAACCATCGTGCAGACCTTGTACTCACAGGTGCGAACCTGCTCTTCGGCGACCATCTTGCAGACCTTGTAGCAGCAGGTGCGAACCCGCTGCTCAGGCACCATCTTGCAGACCTGGTAGGTCCGGACCCGCTGTTCCGGCACCATGCGGCACACCTGGTACGAGCAGGTGCGAACACGCTGCTCGGGGACCATGCGGCACACCTGGTAGGTGCGGACGCGCTGCTCGGGCACCATGCGGCACACCTGGTACGAGCAGGTGCGAACACGCTGCTCGGGGACCATGCGGCACACCTGGTACGAGCAGGTGCGGACACGCTGCTCAGGAACCATGCGGCACACCTGGTAGGTGCGGACACGCTGCTCGGGGACCATGCGGCACACCTGGTACGAGCAGGTGCGAACCCGCTGCTCGGGGACCATGCGGCACACCTGGTAGGTGCGGACGCGCTGCTCGGGCACCATGCGGCAGACCTGGTATGAGCAGGTGCGAACACGCTGCTCAGGAACCATCTTGCACACCTGGTACGTCCGAACCCGCTGTTCGGGCACCATCTTGCAGACCTTGTAGCAGCAGGTGCGAACCCGCTGCTCCGGCACCATCTTGCACACCTGATAGGTGCGGACCCGCTGCTCGGGGACCATCTTGCACACCTTGTACTCGCAGGTGCGAACCCGTTGCTCGGGGACCATCTTGCACACCTGATAGGTGCGAACCCGCTGCTCGGGCACCATCGTGCAGACGGTGTAGGTGCAGGTCTTCACCCGCTGTTCCGACACCATCTTGCACACCTTGTAGCACTGCTTCTCGACGAGCGTTTCCTTCTCGTAGCGGACGCAGTTGACTTCCTTCTCGCACACCGTCGGCACCCACGTCTTCTTCGTGATGGTGCGGGGCGGGCACTGCTCCTCGACCTTGCAGACCTTGCCGGGGACGTAGCAACGCTTGCCCGTGCAAGGATCGCACACCCAGCAGCCTGGCTCACGGATGCACTTGGTGATCACCGGGCCGGGGATCTCACAGGTCTCCGTCTCCCAGCGGCCACTGCACACCTTCACGGTCTTGGTGTAGTGAACCGGCTTGCAGACGGTCTTGCAGATCTCACGCTCACGGGTCTCATACACCGGCTTGCAGACGGTGTAGGGGACTTCCTTGGTGCGGGTCTCCTTGACCGGCTTGCAGACGGTGTAGGTCTGCTCACGGGTCTCATAGACGGGCTTGCACACCGTGTAGGGGATCTCCTTGACGCAGGTCTCGTAGACCGGCTTGCACACCGTGTAGGTCTGCTCGCGAGTCTCATACACCGGCTTGCAGACGGTGTAGGGGATTTCCTTGGTCATCGTCTCGTAGACCGGTTTGCACACCGTGTAGGTCTGCTCACGGGTCTCATACACCGGCTTGCAGACGGTGTATGAGATTTCCTTGGTCATCGTCTCATAGACCGGCTTGCACACCGTGTAGGTCTGCTCGCGGGTCTCGTACACCGGCTTGCAGACGGTGTAGGGGATTTCCTTGGTCATCGTCTCGTAGACCGGCTTGCACACCGTGTAGGTCTGCTCACGGGTCTCGTACACCGGCTTGCAGACGGTGTAGGGGATTTCCTTGGTCACCGTCTCGTAGACCGGCTTGCAGACCGTGTAAGGAATCTCCTTGGTCATCGTCTCATACACCGGCTTGCAGACGGTGTAGGTCTGCTCACGGGTCTCGTAGACGGGCTTGCAGACCGTATAGGGGATTTCCTTGGTCATCGTCTCGTAGACCGGCTTGCAGACGGTATAGGTCTGCTCACGGGTCTCGTAGACGGGCTTGCAGACCGTGTAGGGGATCTCCTTGGTGATCGTCTCCCACACCGGCTTGCAGACCGTGCTGCGGATCTCGCGGGTCTTGGTCTCGTACACGGGCTTCATCACCGTGTAGGGGATCTCCTTCACGACCGTCTCCCACACCGGCTTGCAGACGGTGTAGTTGATGGTCCGCGAACGGGTCTCCCACACCGGCTTGCAGACGGTGTACTCGACGTCCTTGAACGACTTTTCCGTCTCGTAGCGGACGCAGTCGATCTGCTTCTGTTCGACGACCTTTTCACAGATCGTCTTGTAGCAGGTGTACTGCTTCTGCTCGTATACGACGTCCTTGACAAGCCGTGTGCCGCAGCACGAAGGCTTGCTGGCACAGCTCGGCTCGCTGGCGGACGTCTCACAACTCGAACACCCTTCACGAGCCTGCGCGAAGCTGACCGTGGTCATCTTCGTGCCGTCGTGTTTGTAGCTGGCAAGCCCGCAGTAGGCGGCGTCGGCGCGAGAGGCCGACGAAGCGATACTGACGAGTGCCAGCAGACAACAAAGCCACGTACGTTTCATGTCTGCTGCCCCTCTTGGGGACGGCTCCTGGAACTGGAAGGAGAGAAAGGGAACGAACCACTGGGGCGCGCGTGGCACTCCACAGACGCACCTCCTCAAGGATCGGCCACAAACTCGCCGCAAGTTGACGAGTCAACGCAATCGGCGCTGTTTTTCCAGACCCCCAGGCGCGTTACAGTCGTTGCGGACGGCATGAGCGTTACGGCTTGGTTGGTATTTGCCGGGTATCCCGGTAGATTCATGCCCGTTCCGGGTTCCGGACAGGGGACTTTGCATGCCAGACCAGCGACCGCAGACCGCGCTGCCGGGAGAACTCCCGTCCGACGCCTCCGTGCCGAAGGTGGTGGTCAGCCGCCTCAGCCTTTACCTGCGCGAACTGCAGCGACTGGAGGCTTCCGGCCAGCAGACGATCTCATCCGGCCAACTGGGTACGCTCCTGGGATTCAGCGATGCGCAGGTCCGCAAGGATCTCGGGTTCTTCGGGCAGTTTGGCTACCCCGGGGTTGGCTATCGCTGCGACGAACTCATTCGGGCGATGCGAGACATCCTTGGCACGAACCAGCCGTGGCCGGTGGTGATGGTGGGCGTGGGCAATCTCGGCCAGGC
>Ga0304730_1000740_pt1 | contig 27021 bp, 21 predicted proteins | sample M_130628_MF_Meta_FD_190474 | JGI IMG/M metagenome (GOLD analysis project Ga0304730, IMG submission 190474) | Freshwater microbial communities from Lake Montjoie, Canada to study carbon cycling - M_130628_MF_MetaG (v2) (version 2) | ecosystem: Environmental > Aquatic > Freshwater > Lake | place...
AACATTGGTACATTTTTTTCTTTTGTTTTCAAGCAGTATGCTTTGATCATTTTTGAAGTGTCCATTTTGTATATATTTTAATTTTTAAAATGCTTATTGAAAGTAGTTTATTTATTGATAAGCTAGGTTTGAATTGTACGATTTTTTGTTAAATGTTTATAAATACCCCTTAAATGAGGCCATTAAACGTCAATTTTGGCATATTTAGCGTGAGATTCAATGAATTCCCTTCTAGGAGCCACTTCGTCACCCATCAACATGCTAAAGATTCTATCAGCCTCTACAGCACTATCAATGGTCACTTGTTTCAATGTTCTCCTACTTGGATCCATGGTCGTTTCCCATAATTGGTCCGCGTTCATCTCACCCAGACCCTTATACCTTTGAATTGTTACAGAACTATCATTTCCGCCTCCTAATTTGGTTACCAAGCCTTTTCTTTGCTCCTCGCTATAAGCATATTCTTGATCCTTACCTTTTTTTACTAAATACAATGGCGGCTGCGCAATGTAGACATAACCATTTTGAACCAATTCTTTCATATATCTAAAGATGAATGTAAGAATCAATGTGGCGATATGCGATCCATCCACATCGGCATCGGTCATGATGATTAATTTATGATATCGTAATTTAACAATGTTCAATGCTTTTGGATCTTCAGGAGTTCCCACTGTCACGCCCAATGCAGTATACATATTTCTGATCTCCTCATTTTCATAAATCTTATGTTCCATTGCTTTTTCTACGTTCAATATTTTACCACGCAAAGGCAGGATCGCTTGAAAAGATCTTTCACGACCTTGTTTAGCAGTTCCACCTGCAGAGTCTCCCTCGACAAGGTATAATTCACATCTTTCAGGATCACGCTCAGAACAATCTGCTAATTTACCAGGCAAACCACCACCAGAAAGTACCGTCTTTCTTTGTACCATATCACGTGCTTTCTTAGCAGCAACGCGAGCTTGAGCAGCAAGTACAATTTTAGAGATGACGTATTTTGCTTCCTTCGGGTTTTCTTCTAAATACGCTTCTAAAGCACGAGCAACTGTTGTTTGAACCACACCACTCACTTCACTATTCCCTAATTTAGTCTTGGTTTGACCTTCAAATTGTGGCTCAGGTACTTTCACAGAAATAATCGCACTTAAACCTTCTCTAAAGTCATCTCCTTCCACAGTGACTTTAGCTCTTTCAAATAAGCCTTCTTTATCACCATAGCTTTTGAACACACGCGTTAAAGCAGTTCTAAAACCAGTTACATGTGTGCCACCCTCAATGGTATTGATATTGTTAACGTAGGAGAAAATGTTTTCTTTAAAATCATCATTGTAGGTCAATGCCACTTCTACCATGACATTGGACGCTTCGTCTAAACCTTCTACATACAAGGGTTGAGAAATAATTGGATTTCTATTTCCGTTCTTATCCAACATTTGTACAAATTCAATGATACCGCCTTCGCTATAAAAATGGCTCACATAAGGCGCGCCTGCTTCATCTAATTCTCTTAAATCGGTTAATGTGATCGTAATGCGCTTATTCAAATAAGACAATTCACGTAAACGACCTTCTAAGATCTCTCTGCGGTAAACGGTTTCTTGGAAAATGGTTGTATCAGGCCAGAAGTGCACTCTGGTTCCAGTCTTATCGCTTGTACCTACTTCTCTTACTGCATATTGTGGTGCTCCAATACAGTATTCTTGCTCAAATATTTTGCCTTCACGCTCTACCGTTACTAATAATTTTGTACTCAATGCATTCACGCAACTTACACCCACACCATGTAATCCACCAGATACCTTGTAAGTGTTTTTATCAAATTTACCACCGGCGTGTAATACCGTCATAACCACTTCTAATGCAGACCTTTTTTCTTTAGTATGCATCGCAGTTGGGATACCACGACCGTTGTCTTGAACACTGATTGAATTATCTTTATGAATAGCGACTTCGATATGAGAGCAATAACCAGCTAAAGCTTCATCAATAGAGTTATCTACGACTTCATATACTAAGTGGTGTAAACCTTTCATGCCCACATCGCCAATATACATGGCAGGACGTTTTCTAACGGCTTCTAATCCTTCTAATACCTGGATACTATCGGCGCCATAGTTCTTGTTTTCGGCCGAATCTGGGTGTTGTAAATCTTCTGACATAATGGATGCGAATTTTTTGTTTTATAGGGCGTTTTGAACGCATACAAATTTAAGAAATTTATCTTCTTTTAAGCCGTATTTAAGCCGCTATAGTTATCCCCATAAAACAAGATAGGCTCATTGCGCAGCGTCCAAAAATGAGGCTAAAAACGGCCTTTAAATCGATTTCAAAATTGGATTGACTAGGGTAGTATAATTTTTAAATAAGGAGTCAGTTTTGGGGCTAATTTTGCGTCATATTAAGGTCATCTTATGAACCTTTTTATTCCATTTGTTGTTTATAGTTTAAATTTGCATTTCAATGATGGTAGCCAACGACATATTAAAACAAGTGCACCAGCCCAATGGCTTTGCTGGCATGGCTTTGTTGTACCAAAAAGAACAGTTAATTCCTGGCTCTACACAGTACACCATACATCGTTATTATTCCCAGGCACCTGCAGAACTAGAGGATACTGGCATGTTCATATATCACTACAATGCAAAACGTCCAAACGATAATTATTTAGAGTTAAGATTTTGTATTTCAGGGAATCGTTATTGTGAAAATAAATTGTGTGGTAATTGCAGTCAATTACCAACCGAAGATTGTGCGGGTCCACTAAGAACGATCGACGTTTTCTCTTTCCATTTTACTTCTACATTTTTACATCAATTTGTACACAATGTAAAGTTGAACAATCGCAAAGATGAAGTGCTTGCTTTCAAACATCCTAATGCTTTTGTAAAAACATTTCCATTGTGTATGCGTAAGCGCGGTACATTGGATTCTTTGTTAAACTATAGCTACACAGGATCTTTGGAAAATATTTTTATCAATGCAAAAATTCATGAACTCCTTTTATTTAGTCTAGAATGCATCGTAGATGAAAAAGAAGAAGGCTTTGCATGTAAATTCTTATCAGATGATCGTGGCAAAGAAAGTATCTATTTAGCAAGAGAGATTTTATTACAACATATTGGAGATCCTATTACCATTAAGGAATTGAGCCGTAAAGTAGCCATGAACGAGTGCTATTTGAAGAAAGGCTTTAAAGAGGTTTTTGGTACCACCATTTTTGACTTCTACCAACAGCAAAGAATGGAGCATGCAAAATATTTATTGTACGAGAAATCTTTGAGTGTGACTGATGTGTCTGCTTTATTAGGCTACTCATCCATCTCCCATTTTTCTGCCGCCTTCAAAAAACATACAGGTCTTAAGCCTTGTGAATTGTTGAACTAGTTTTATTTCCTTATTTTTATTTTCTAAATTAAATCCCATGCGTCAATTATTTGCGATTGCCATTGTTGTATTATTCAGTTCATGTATCAATCAAAGAGTAGACTTAGTCGTGCATCATGCACAAATTTATACAGTCAATGAAAATTTTACAGTCGCAGAAGCAATGGCAGTGCAGGATGGCAAAATTGTAGCAGTAGGCACCAACGATGATATTTTAAAAAACTATCAAGCCGATAGCGTGGTGGATGCAAAAGGCGCTGCAGTGTATCCAGGTTTTGTAGATGCGCATGCACATTTTCTGGGATACGGTCAATCTTTATATGCAGTAGACTTGATGTTTTCAAATTCATGGGAAGAAGTGTTGGATCGTGTGAAAGCATTTGTGGCAACACATCCGGGTAATGGATGGATTCGTGGAAGAGGATGGGATCAAAATAGATTTCCTGGCAAAGCATTTCCTACCAATGCGGAATTGAATGCCTTATTTCCTGATCGTCCAGTGTTATTAGAACGTGTGGATGGTCATGCAAGTATTGCCAATGAAAAAGCATTCGCGATTGCTGGGGTACAAGCAGGTCAAACAATGGAAGGAGGCGACTTTGTAGTAGCAGGCGGAAAGCTGACTGGTTTATTAATAGACAATGCAGTAGGCGTGGTAGAAAGAAATGTTCCAGCACCAACAAAGGAGGATTATAAAAACTGGTTGACTTCGGCACAAAAAAATTGTTTTGCAACAGGATTAACCACCATTACAGATTGTGGATTAAGTCCGAATGATATTGATATGATTGATGCATTACAAAAAAGTAATGATCTAAAAATGCGCTTGTATGTCATGTTAAGTGACAAGCCAAGTTCTTATACTTCTTCTTATTTTACCAACGGTGGATATACTACGGATCGTTTAATGGTGAAAGGCGTGAAAGTATATGGAGATGGCGCACTTGGTTCAAGAGGCGCCGCATTACTAGCGCATTATTCGGATCAACCAGGCTGGGGTGGGTTCTTATTGAGTAGTCAAGCGCATTTTGATTCAGTGGCAGCTAAATTAATCAACACAGATTTTCAGATGTGTACCCATGCCATTGGAGATAGTGCAAACAGAGTTGTTTTAAAAGTGTATGAGAAATATTTAAAAGGGAAGAATGATAAAAGATGGCGCATTGAACATGCACAAATTTTAAATCCAGCTGATTTTGATTATTTTGGAAAATACAGCATCATACCTTCTGTGCAACCTACGCATGCGACAAGTGATATGTATTGGGCTGGGGAAAGACTAGGTGCTGAGCGATTAAAAGGTGGCTATGCTTTTCAACAATTATTGAATCAAAATGGATGGTTACCATTGGGTACAGATTTTCCCGTAGAAGAAATCAATCCATTCAAAACATTTTTAGCTGCGGTGGCTAGACAGGATGCCAAAGGATTTCCAGCAGGTGGATTTCAAATGGAGAACGCCTTAACGCGCGAACAAACCATTCGTGGAATGACCATATGGGCCGCGAAAGCCAACCGTATGGAAAAGCAAGTAGGCTCTTTAGAAGTAGGCAAGAAAGCCGACTTCATCTTACTCGATAAAGACTTAATGAAAGTCCCTACAGATAGTATCTTACAAATTAAAGTCTTGAAGACCTACTCTAACGGAGAAAGAGTACACTAAGATTTTATGTAAAAAAAGTAGAATATATACTTATTCCTAGCTCTCTAAAAACGATCGCTGCGGAATAGTATATATTCTACTTTTAAAGTATTATTAAAATATACTTATTCCTTGTAGGCTCTGAAAACTAAATAGTGGTAGAAAATATACCTATCCCTAGGCTCACTAAAAACGTTCGCTACGGAATAGTATATTTTATACCACTATTTTAATAGGTCCAAATTCTTTGCTCTACAATCCTACCATGTCTTTCGGAATCACCCATGCGTCAAATTCTTCTGGAGTAACGTATCCTAATTTCACAGCCATTTCTTTTAATGTAGTACCTTCTTTATGTGCTTTCTGTGCAATCTCAGCAGATTTATAATAACCAATCTTCGTATTGAGTGCGGTCACTAACATCAAACTATTGTTCACATGCTTATTGATATTCGCTTCGATTGGTTCGATGCCGATAGCGCATTTATCATTGAAGCTAACGCAGCCATCTCCAATCAATCTTGCACTGTGTAAGAAATTATAAATCATCACTGGCTTGAATACATTCAATTCAAAATGCCCCATCGATCCACCCACATTGATGGCTACATCGTTGCCCATTACTTGAGCCGCGATCATCGTCAATGCTTCTGATTGAGTAGGGTTCACTTTACCTGGCATGATGGAAGAACCTGGTTCGTTGTCTGGAATAAAAATTTCTCCAATACCAGAGCGAGGTCCAGAGGACAACATGCGCACATCGTTGGCAATTTTCATTAAGCTTACAGCAACTGTTTTTAATGCACCATGCGCTTCTACAATCGCATCGTGTGCTGCAAGTGCTTCAAATTTATTTTCGGCAGTTACAAATGGCAATCCGGTAAGATGGGCAATATGCTTAGCAACATTTTCTGAATAACCTTTTGGTGTATTGATACCTGTTCCCACAGCTGTTCCTCCAAGGGCCAATTCACTTAAATGCTCTAATGTATTGTGAATGGCTTTTAATCCATGTTTTAATTGACTTGCATAACCACTTATTTCTTGTCCCAATGTTAAAGGGGTAGCATCCATAAAATGGGTGCGACCAATTTTAACAATCTGCATATAAGCTGCACTCTTAGCATCCAACGTATTTTTTAAAGTAGTGATACCAGGGATGGTCACTTCTTTTAAAATTTGGTAGGCTGCAATATGCATGGCAGTTGGGAAAGTATCATTAGAAGACTGTGATTTATTCACGTCGTCGTTAGGATGTAAAAATTTCTCTTTATCGTTTAAATTTCCACCTTGCAGCACATGACCACGGTAAGCAATCACTTCATTCACATTCATATTGCTTTGTGTACCACTACCAGTTTGCCATACCACTAATGGAAACTGATCGTCTAATTTACCTGCAAGAATTTCATCACATACTTTACCAATTAAATCACATTTTTCTTTTGGCAAAATACCAGCATCAAAATTGGTTAAGGCAGCTGCTTTTTTTAAATAAGCAAATGCTTTAATAATTTCTTTAGGCATCCTGTTGATGTCTTGTGCAATTTTAAAATTCTCGATACTTCTTTGCGTCTGAGCACCCCAATAAACATGAGCTGGTACATTGACTTCACCCATGGTGTCTTTCTCGATTCTATATTCCATACTTGCAGATTTAATACCGCAAAGGTATGACAGCAATTATAAAATTGGGTCAGTTAAGACTATTAAATTCAGGTAAAAAAGGGGTTAATGCCCTGTAAAATGCGGTTTTCTTTTTTCAATAAAGGCTTGGATACCTTCCTTGCAATCTGCAGTGATAAAGCAATCGCCAAATAAATTGGCTTCCACTTCATATCCATTGACAGACTCATCCCAGGCAGCATTGACAGCTTTAATAGAGTTAGCGATGGCTAATGGCGCTTTGGCATGTGCAGCAGCTAGTAAGGAGAATGCTTTGTCTAGTAATTCGGCTTGAGGCACTATATAATTCACTAAGCCATATTGTAATGCCTGTTCAGCTTTAATATTGTTACCAGTAATCACCAACTCCATGGCCCTAGCTTTACCTAATTTTTGAGTCAATCTTTGAGATCCGCCGTAGCCTACCATGATACCTAGGTTCACTTCGGGCTGACCAAAAATAGCATTGTCTGATGCAATGATAAAATGACAACTCATTGCTAACTCGCATCCACCACCTAATGCAAATCCATTCACACAAGCAATTACTGGCTTAGGCGAATTTTCTATTTTAAAAAACACATCCTGTCCTCTTTTAGCCATGGCGGTTGCTTCGGCCTTTGATAATGCTTCAAATTCTTTGATATCTGCACCAGCCACAAAACTCTTTAGTCCCGCACCTGTAATGACTACCGATTTGATTTCTGGAAATTTATACACTCGATCAAATACAGCGTCTAAGTCTTGCATGACTTGTTGGTTCAATGCATTTAATTTCTCTGGTCGATTGATGGTAATGATCAAAGTATGATCTTCCATTTTAGTAAACAAAGTTTGAAAAGACATAGACGTTAATTTTTTATGAACAAAATTGTAAATAATTAAAATAAATAATAAAAAAGGGCCTTAGAACTTTCTGTTTTCAGCAACCCATTTTTTAATATAGGCTGCAATATCCGTTGTGTTGGTACCTGGTGCAAACAAATGACCGATCCCCATATCTTGTAATACTTTATTGTCTTCTTCAGGAATGATACCGCCACCTGTAAGTAGTACGTCTTTCAATCCTTTCTCTACCATCAATTGATATACTTTAGGAAACACAGTCATATGGGCGCCAGATAAAATACTAATACCAATCGCATCTACATCTTCCTGTAAAGCAGCTTGAACGACCATTTCGGGGCTCTGTCTTAGTCCAGTATAAATCACTTCCATGCCTGCATCTCTTAGTGCAGTCGCAATTACTTTTGCGCCACGATCATGACCATCCAAGCCAACTTTAGCGACTAAAACTCTTATGGGTCTTTCTGTTTGCATCTACTACAATTTACATTAATTTTTTGACAACAAATCCAAACAGTATTGGATACGTTTTGCTGCATCTTGGGTTTCAATATTGGCTACGATATCAAAAACGCCTGGGCCAAATTTACCGCCAACTAGCATGATCCTGAATGGCAACATTAAATCACCAGGTTTAAGGCCTTGTTCGGTTGCCAATGTTTTAAAATGCGTTTCCAATAAAGTTGTGTCATTGGGTATCGCCTGATTTCTATATGCATCCATTACCGATGTAAAAAATGCTGTTTTTGCTGGATCCCATTTTGGCAGGATGGATGCCGTATCTATTTCGGTTGGTGCAGCAAAGAAAAAGGATGATTGAGGAATGAAGTCTGATAATAACTGACAACGTTCTTTCACGAGTCCTATCACTTTTACCAAATAACTTGGTTCATGGATTTCAATTTTTGCAGCTTCAAAATAAGGCGCTACTAAATTTGCTAAATAGGCATTGTCAGATTGTTTGAGCCACTCTTGGTTAAACCATTTCGCTTTTTCGTAATCAAATTTAGCACCTCCTTTGTGCACTCTATCTAAACTAAATTTTTCAATCAAACTGTCTAATGAAAATAGTTCTTGGTCTGTTCCGTCATTCCATCCCAACATGGCTAATAAGTTCACAAATGCTGCTGGTAAGAATCCTCTTTCTTTAAATCCAATCGTGGTTTCATTGGTATTTGAATCTTTCCAATCCATTGCGAACACCGGAAAACCTAATCGGTCCCCATCACGCTTACTTAATTTACCATTGCCATCTGGTTTTAAAATCAAGGGTAGATGTGCCCATTGAGGCATCTTATCTAGGCCAAATAAATTTTTCCAAACTAAAATATGAACAGGCGCACTAGGCAACCATTCTTCACCTCTAAAGGCATGGGTAATTTTCATTAAAAAATCATCCACCACCACCGCTAAATGATAAGTGGGCATTTCATCCGCTTTCAATAAGACTTTATCATCCACCATGCTGGTGTCAAATTTCACTTCGCCACGAATCAAGTCTTCAAAAACTAGTTCTTCTGAATCTGGCATATTAATGCGCACTACATTAGGGATATTTTCATTGAGTAAACGCGTCACTTCTGCCGCAGGCAAACTCAAAGAATTTTTCATGCCCATTCTTGTGGCACGATTGTATTGAAAATTTGGAATCTCTTTTCTTTTTGCATCCAATTCTTCGGCCGTATCAAAAGCAAAATAGGCATTACCTTGTTCAATCAATTGATTGGCATATTGTTTATACATTGGTTTGCGCTCACTTTGTCTATAAGGACCATAAGCGCCACCATGAATAGGACTTTCGTCTGGCGTCATTCCACACCAAGCAAGGGTATCTAAAATATATTGTTCAGCACCTGGAACAAAACGAGACTGATCGGTATCTTCAATTCTTAATATAAATTGCCCCTTGTATTTTTTTGCAAATAAATAATTGAATAAAACTGTACGAACGCCACCTAAGTGTAAACCACCGGTGGGAGAGGGGGCGAACCTAACTCTTACCATTTGATCAGCCGAATTTTCCATGTGCAATTTATTTTTACAAAGATAAGTTGCAAACGGGCAAAAGAACCATTTATCTTTGGGTATGTATTTCATTAAAACACCCTTTTGGATAAGGCTTATTTATAGGTCTTGTATTTGGCGAAAGCCCAATCAAGATAGGGTGCTTTATTTAAGTTTTGACGATGGCCCTCATCCCGAAGCCACGCCATTTGTACTGGAACAATTATCAAATTTCAATGCTAAAGCAAGTTTTTTTTGCATTGGTAAAAACGTGCAATTGTATCCCGAAATTTATGATGTAATACTTGCAGCAGGCCATGTGGTTGGGAATCATACACAAAACCATATGAATGGTTGGAAAAATAATACCGAAAATTATATCGCCGATATTCGAGAAGCAACAAAGGTTATAAATTCCAATTTATTTAGACCGCCTTATGGTAGGATTTCTTTTTCGCAAATAAAAGCCTTGCGTTTAGATCCTGCTTTACCGCAGCAAATTATGATGTGGGATGTGTTGAGTGGAGATTTTGATACCACCATTACGGGTGAACAATCTGCGCAAAATGTGATTCAACATGCGGGACCGGGATCCATTGTTGTTTTTCATGATAGTGCAAAAGCGATGGATCGATTGCGTACTGCATTGCCTAAAGTTTTGGCACATTTTTCCAAACTAGGGTATCAATTTAAAGCTTTATAATTGCCATAAAACGCTTTTAACAAAAAAGCCAGGGTAGAAACCCCGGCTGTATAATCCGTACCCTATAAAAAACAAAGTTTACATCCAATAAAGGGATGGGTTAGTAATTTCATTTATAAACGCATAAATAATGTCTTTTAGTATGTGGTTCATTAAAAAAGTCCTTTTTTTGTGCTTTAAACCAGTTGATTATGCATTTTATTGATACACACGCACATGTTTATGCGGAGGAGTTAACTTCAGATTTAAATGTAGTTATAAAAAACGCTGTTTCAGTTGGTGTCGATAAAATTCTAATGCCCGCAATTGACAGCACCACATTGGATGCGATGTTGAAAGTGGAAGCAGATTTTCCAGCACATTGTATTGCCATGATGGGCTTGCATCCATGTTATGTCAAGGAAAATTATAAAGAAGAATTAAAGTTAGTGGAAGATTGGATTGGAAAAAGAAAATTCATTGCCATTGGAGAAATTGGTTTTGATTTTTATTGGGATAAAACTTTTGTAAAAGAGCAACAATTTGTTTTTGAAACACAAATGCAGTGGGCAGTAGACTTGAAATTGCCAATTGCGATTCATACAAGAAATGCCATGGGGGAAACAATAGAAGCGGTAAAGCCTTTTGCAAAAAAAGGATTACGCGGCGTCTTTCATTGTTTTAGTGGTAGCAAGAAATCTGCAGAACAAATTATTGGTATGGGATTTCATTTAGGTTTAGGTGGTGTATTGACTTACAAGAACGCTGGAGTAGCTGAAGCAATAAAAGATATCCCTATGGAATACGTAGTACTAGAAACCGATGCACCTTATTTAGCCCCAGTGCCTTATCGTGGTAAAACCAATGAGCCAGCTTATATGCTAGAAGTAGCCAAGAAATTAGCTGAAATAAAGTCACTGCCTTTACATGAGATTGCAGCTATCACAACAAGCAATGCGGAAAAGCTATTTGGATTGAGTAATCTCTAAAAAACCAATTATTTATTTTACATTTGCAATCCTCAAAGAGAGGTGTCCGAGTGGTTTAAGGAGCACGCTTGGAAAGCGTGTATGCGGCAACGTATCGGGGGTTCGAATCCCTTCCTCTCTGCAAAGCCTGTCACGAAAGTGACAGGCTTTTTTAATGCGGTCAGGCGGCAAGAGCTCGCTCTTGTAAGCATGGGCGTATGAAAAAAGCCAAAAGAATGCGAAGCATTTTTTTGAAAGGCTTTGGTAAAAGAGCACATTAGGATGACGGCGAAGTGCAACGAAGCCGGCAATCCCAAAGGCTTTGGTAAAAGAGAAATTTGCAGGATGACGGCGAAGTGCAACGCAGCCGGCTATCCAATAAGTTTTAGTAAAAGAGAAATTTATGGGAAGGCAACGAACAGAGTGAGTTGACAATCCTATAGATTTAGCGGGCTTTGGTAAAAGAGAAATTTGCAGGATGACGGCGAAGCCATCAATCCTGCTTTTTCAGAATTGCTAGAACGAATTGAGGGAGGGGCTAAGTATATATTTTTTTGTATATTTAAATTATATACTATATATTCATATTCTATTTCCCCCAAAAAATAGTGGTAGTTTTTAGGACAAAATTGCCCAATGGAGACCAGCAACCATTCAAACGGGGTGTATCTGAAAAACCAAAGAGTAAGGGAAAACAAAATGAAAAAAATATTATTATTCGTAATGCTTTTGGCAACTGTTGCCATGACTTCTTGTAGCAAAGATTCAGCTAAACCTACTTTAGTTGGTAAATGGAAATTTGTTAGTGTTGTTTATAAATCTGCTAATTTTTCAGAAACTATTAATGGATCAACTGGGGATTATATGGATTTTAAAAAAGATGGGAAACTTGAATTTAGATTCCAAGGCGAAACTGAAACTATTGACTATACAATAAGTGGTTCAAAGGTACTATTTGATGGCTCAACTTATTCAATTACTAACTTGACTTCAAGTGCTGCAAGTTTGTATAACACAGAAGGCTCTGGTAGCGATAAATTTGAGCAAACTGTTAATTTAAAAAAGTAATTTTTCCTTAAACATAAAGAGGTATTTTATATCTCTTTATGTTTTTCATCCATTCTTTCATTGTATTGCAATGGCTCATTTTTCCAATGCTTATTATAAGATACAAACCAGCCTAACCAAATAGAACGAGATAGGCGCATTAAAATTGGTTGTATAAGGATCAATAAAAAAATAGTCGTGCCTAACCAATAAAACATTCTGTTGTCATCTAATTCCCAAGTCATCCCAATCAATACTTTCCATGCAACAAACATGGAAACAAAATAGGCAACTGTCAATGCATAACTTACATAACCTGTGCCATAATAAAACCCCACTTCAATTTCTGTTTGCTGTCCACAAACGGGACAGTGGTCATGCATTTTTAGGATATTGGATAGATCGTAGGGATTGGTCGTTGTGAATAGAGCTCCTTCTCTACATCTAGGACATTTATTCGTCAAAGTGCTGTATAGGTGGCTTTTTTTCATGCCACGAAGGTACCGAAAATTAAGGAGCAATCAATTGCTCCATCTGAATACCTCTAGAACCCTTAATGAGTATGGTATGGCCGCTAAATTGTTTTGATTTAAACCAGGTTTTAGCATCTTGTACTGTATCAAAAAAATGATAATTATGATCGCAACTTTTAAATTCTAATCCAACTAATAATACCTCGCTCCAATTATTTTGCTTCAATTGATCAATCAGCATTTGATGTTCCATTAAAGTATCAGCACCCAGTTCTCTCATACCACCTAAGCAAACTACTTTATTGGCTTTATTTAATTTTGCAAAATTCTCTACCGCTAATTTCATACTCGAAGGATTTGCATTGTAAGCATCTAAAATCACTTCGTTGTTATTCCACTGCACCAATTGGGAACGACTATTGGTTGGGATATAATTTTCAATTGCAGCTTTAATTTTTTCATTAGGCACTTTAAAGTATTGACCAATTGTGATGGCAGCTAGTACATTGGGTAAATTATAATTACCTACTAAATGTGTAGCTATAGTATCTAAGGCAATGCCCTTGTTTATTTTGACTGTCAACATGCCATCCGCATCCATTGCTTCACCTTGAATTTGTCCACTGTGTTGTCCATATCCAATCAAATGAGGAATGCCTTGAGACATCGTTTGTAAATAGTCATAATCCTCCATGATAAATGCTGTGCCATTGTGTGCGCGTATAAAATCATACAATTCACCTTTGCCTTTTTTGACGCCTTCTTCAGAACCAAATCCTTCTAAATGTGCTTTACCACAATTGGTAATCATGCCATGCGTTGGTAAAGTATAAGCGCAATAACTTTCAATTTCTTTCTGGTGATTAGCACCCATTTCGATGACAGCCATATCAGCATTTTTTGGAATACTGAGCAGGGTCAATGGCACACCTATATGGTTGTTTAAATTTCCTTGAGTTGTAAAAGTGTTGAAATGACTTGCTAAAACAGTGTATACCAATTCTTTTGTAGTCGTCTTTCCATTGCTGCCAGTGATGGCGATAAAAGGGATGTCAAATTGTTGACGATGGTATTTTGCTAATTGCTGCAGGGTCGTTAAAACATCTTCAACAAAAATAATACGTCCATGGAATTTGTCACTGTCTGCAATCGATTCATCCACAATCGCATAAGCTGCGCCTGCTTCTAATGCAGCAAGGGCAAAATGATTACCATTGAAACTGGGGCCTTTTAATGCAAAATATATATCTCCTGCTTTAAGTTTTCTTGTGTCTGTTACAACAGATGGATGTGCAGTGTAAATGGAATATAACGCTTCGATTGATCCAAGCTTCATAGCAATTAATTTAGCTTTTTGCCATCAATAAACAAGTTGCTGTGGCAACTAGTCCTTCTTCTCTACCTGTAAAGCCCATGGTTTCTGTAGTGGTTGCTTTGATAGAAATATCTTTATTACCAATATGTAAAATGGAAGCGATGCATTCCTGCATAGCCATCACATAAGGTTTAATTTTTGGTGCTTCTAAACAAAGTGTTGCATCTATATTGACAATTTGATAGCCTTCTGCAGTAATTAAATCGTAAGTTCTTTGTAATAAAATTTTACTATCAATATTTTTAAATGCATTGTCGGTGTCTGGGAAATGTGTGCCAATATCGCCTAAACTTAATGCCCCTAAAAGCGAATCGCAAATAGCATGTAATAAAACATCTGCGTCACTATGGCCTAAAGCACCTTTGTGGTGGGGAATAAGAATCCCTCCAATCCATAAATCTCTACCAGTTACCAATTGATGAAAATCTATGCCTGAACCTATGCGTAGTTTCATTAAAATTTATTTTTGATTCTCTGCCATAAATTATTCTTAGGCTTATCCTCTTTGGTATCTGGTGTATCCATTCCAAAAGCAGAAACAGCGCATCTGAAACCAATAGTGCTGCTAGATTTATCTTGCTCTAAATATCTTCTAGTTCCTGGACTTAACCAATAAGGACGATCTTTCCAGCTTCCTCCTTTGTAGACTCTTGATTTATTAGAGATCATTGTATTCGTTCCAGTTTCATAACTAGAAGTATTTGTATCGTCACCATCCAAAACGTTATTACCTCTATATGGATTAAAATCATCCATATCAATGCTATTCATTGGTCGATAGATATCTGCCACCCATTCGTTGACGTTACCACTTAAATTGTATAAGCCTAAAGGGTTTTGTAGAAAACTATTAATCTTACTTGGGAAACCAGCACCATCATTTGCATATCCTACCATACCCATATAATCGCCACTTCCATTTTTGAAATTAGCCATGAACATGCCACGATTTTCATTCTCCTTTTTACTAGTTTTTCCAGTTGGATTACTTCTTAATCCGTCATTTCCATTGGAGCTCCATGGGTAAGGGGAGTTAGATGCAACAATACTAGCATTGGGTGTACCGGAATTAGAACCCGCTTTTGGGTTGTTAAAATTAGAGATGTAGTTCTTGCCACTAGACACTTTTGCAGCATATTCCCATTCTGCTTCCGTAGGTAGTCTAAAGTCAGGTATTAAAACATAATCTCCTAAATTTTTGTTCTTTGGTTTACCTTTTGATGGAGTTGGGGCAGTTTTTTTACTCGTATCAACAATACTATTATTGGTCTCCAACTTTCCTATGTAAGGTTTTTTTGGATCAATTAAGCCATATTTGATTAATGTCTTCTCATTTGCTCTATCTGTTCTCCATCTGCAATAAGCATTGGCTTGCTCCCAACTTACACCAACTACAGGATAATCATTAAATGCCCTATTTCTGAAATAACCTTCCACCATTGGTTCATTGTAAGAAAGATCAGTCCTCCAAACTAAAGTGTCTGGAAGTGCTGCTTTCACCATTGAATCTTTCTTCATTGGAATAAAAACACTTTCAAGCCATTTGATATAGGTTCTATACTGTCTGTTGCTCACCTCGTATTGATCGATTCTAAAAGAACTCACAGTCACTCTGCGCAAATTATTATTCCAATCGCCCATAATATTTTCCTGGTTCATACCCATAGCGAATGTACCACCTCTAATCAAAACGGTGCTATCATACGGGTCATCTTTGGATGCAAATGCAACTTTATTGCTTTGATTGCTTTCGAATTGAGCGATCATTTTTGGGCCTAAAAAAAGTACCGCAAAAAATAATAATATACTATTGATAAAATTCATCTGTTTTATTTAATCAGTGCTGTTAAAAATCTTATGCGAATATACTTGCTTTTTTACTCATTTATACAAAAGCAAGTAGATTCTTATGTTAGTAAAACCCTAATTTTAGGGTATGAAACTTGCCGTTTTAACATTTTTTTTATTTGGATGCTGCATTTCCCTTTCTGGATTGGGACAGGTAGGCATGCTCTCTAAAGGAAATTGGGTTAAAATAGCCGTTCCAAACGAAGGGGTTTATCAGCTTACTGGGGCACAATTTAAAGCCATGGGTTTTACAGGTAAAGTGAACGCCAATGAAGTCCAATTGTATGGCATGGATTTATCTATTTTAAGTGAAAAAGTGCCCAACGGCTTACCAGATAGTTTAACAGAAATGGCCATTGAAATGCAAGATGGGGGAGATGGGATTTTAGATGACCAAGATCAATTTTTGTTTTATGCACAAGGGCATTATCAATGGGTCAACTCCAATTTGAATGAAGCCCCTATTCGTCAAAAAATCACAAGCAATGATTCCTTGTATTTTTTTATTCGTATTGGAACAATGGGAAAAAGAATAAATAATTTTAATAAAACTGGGTCTGCAACAAAATTAGTACAAACTTATCCTGCCAAATGGAGGGTCGAAAAAGATACAATTAATATTTTAAGTAGTGGTAAAATATGGCTTGGGGATCCTATGGGCATTGGGACAGGTAAAAAAACAACAATGTCATTCCCACTCAATATGGAGGGTTTGCAATTCAACACCCCAATTGTTTTTCAAAGTCAATTGGCGGCATCCACTTATCAAACAGATGCCAAATTTACTATAAAGTTGAATGATCAATTGATGTCTAGTTCATCTTTGGGTGCAATTTCTGGGAATCTATTTGACGATGCTTATAAAATTCGTTTCGATAGTAGTACAATTTGGTTAGATAAAAACACATTACTAAAAGCAGGACAAAGTTTAACAGCCATGAACCTGCAAGTTGAATTTACAGCACCAGCCACCTCAACAGGTTGGATTGATTATATGGTATTACATGGGCAAAGAACAATTGGATATTGGGGCAATACAGGCTTTGGCTTTGACTATCAAACGAGTCAACCTAAAGCGCAATTGATTGAATTTGAAATTCAAAATGCTACCCCTCAAACAAGGGTTTGGGATCTAAGTCATTACTACCAGCCCATTTTATTGAATCCTCAATTGGGTCAAAATGCCATTGCTACATTTAAAGCCGCTGATAGTATCCGTAAATATTTTTATGTCTTTGAAGCAAATAAAATCAGTGCAGCACAGTTTTCAAGTTCCATAAGTAACGATAGTAGTTTTACGACTAGCCCATTAGATTACATCATCATTTCGGCTCCTGATTATTATCCAGCAGCAAAGACACTTAAAGTATTTCATGAAAAGCAAAATGGGTATAAGGTAGGGCTTTATAGTGCTACCCAAGTATACAATGAAATGGCTGGTGGACAATCTTCGCCAATTGCCATTCGGAATTTTTTAAAATACATTATAGAACAATCCAAATTAAAAAAGCAACCAAGCCCTGCATATGTTTTATTAATGGGTATGGGCAATTTCAATGCACAAAAAATTCAACTGAGTAAGGAATTACCAGTCTATACTAGTGAAGTGTCTAATGCAATTTTATCTTCCTATAGTTCAGATGATTTTTATGCGATACTACAATCGGGTGCACAAATTCAGTTTGCTCAAACCATTGATTCTATTGGTTTGGCAATTGGCAGGATACCTGCAAGAACCATTGCCGAAGCGAATAAAATGGTAGAGAAATTAATTCAATACCAATCCAATAAAAAAATGGGGCTTTGGCAAAATCAATTGACTTGGGTTGCGGATGATGCGGACTATAATTTACATCTTCAGGATGCAGAGGAAATCATTGGGAATTTAAAAAATAAAACAGCTAACTGGAATCATCGAAAATTGTATTTGGATTTATTTAAGGCGAACCAAACGCTTACTGGCAATACTTATCCAGACGTCAACAAAGCCATTCAAGAATCCATACAAGCTGGCACCCTAATGTTAAATTATACTGGACATGGAAATTATTTGCGCTTAACAGAGGAGGCTGTAATCACTAAATCAGAAATACAGTCTTGGAATAATGCTGGGAAATTACCCATCATGGTCACAGCATCATGTGATTTTGCGCCCTATGATCAACCTGCAACTGCTCCAATAGGTTTTGATGCTTTAATGCAGAATGAAAAAGGAATCATTGCTTTGGTTGCAGCCAATAGGCTTGTATTTGCATACAGTAATAAGCAAATTAATGATGCATTCATGCAGGCTTTATTAGTACCAAATTCAAAGGGTATTTACACGACCATTGGGCAAGCACTGCAAGCAGCAAAAAATTATAATTTTAAGAAAAATGGAGATCGATTAAATGCATTTAAGTTTGGATTAATGGGTGACCCTGCCATGCGTATAGCCCAACCAAAATACCAAATTAATTGTACCAATTTGAATCAGTTGCCATGGTCGGACACTTTAAATTTAAAAGCAGGAGAGAAGTATATGATTAAAGGAAACTTGTCAGTAAAAAATCAAACTATTCAAAATTTCAATGGCTATATTGATATGGTTTTATGGGATGCACCAAGCACAAAAAAAACTTTAGCCAATCAAACGAATAGTCAGGCTGTTCCAATTGAAACACAAGAGCAGGCCTTATTTAAAGGAAAAGCGACAGTACAAAATGGACAATTTGAAATCAGTTTTATCCTACCTGGCACACTGCCTGCTTCCAATTCAGCAGCACTTAAATTGCAACTCTATGCCTACAATGATACGGCGGATGCAAGCATGCAATTTCAATCTATTTTTATTCAAGGGGCTGCCGCACAAAATAGACTAGATACCACTGGCCCATCCATCTATAGCTACGTGAATACATCTAATTTTAAATCAGGAGATTGGGTAAGTGCACCTGCTACTTTATATGTCAAATTAAATGACAGTTCTGGGATACAATCTTCGGGAAATGAATTAGGACATGATTTAAAATTAATCATTGACGACACTTTAGTCAAAAATTATAACCTGAATACATTCTTTATTTACGACACGAATGCCTATCAGTCAGGAGCGATTGAATACCCACTTCCAGTGTTGGATGAGGGCAAGCATAGATTGATCATAAAGGGCTGGGATCTTTTAGGGAATGTTTCTAAAGACACCATCTGGATTGAAGTACCTGGTCAAGGAAACCGGAACCTTAGACATCTAAGTATTACCCCGAATCCTGTTCAGACCAATGCAAAGTTTAGTTTTGAGGTCAACAATAGCATAGACCCAATTTTGGTGCAGTTGGATGTATTTGACGCGAGCGGTATCAGACATTTTTCTAAAAGTCAGAAAATACAACCTAGGGGCAATAAAATTATCTTGGATTGGAATGGGCGTTCTACAAATGGGGGGCTACTCATACCTGGGAAGTATTATTATAGAGTTATCGTTACCCAAAACGGGTTGGAAGAACAATTGATAAATAGCCTATTAAAATTTTAAATATTGATTTCTAAGGTTATCTTTACTTATAAAGATTATTCAAGCATTTAAGTATGATTAAAATTCCCTCAATCAAAACAGCCTTAATTGTAGTTTTATTTTTTGTAGCTAGTTCACTAACAGCTCAAACCAAGCTTAAATTACAAAGTACCGCAGTACCATTTATGATGATCTCTCCAGATGCAAGATCTGGAGGAATGGGTAATTTGTCGATAGCCATGTCTCCAGAAGCCAATGATCTTTTTGGGAACACTGCCAAGATCCCATATCTTAATAATGACCAAGGGTTTCTTATCAATTATACGCCATGGTTAAAAGATTTAGGATTGAGTGATGTGTATTTGGCAAGTGCAGGTTATTTTAAAAAATTAAATAGTTTTAGCGGCATCAATAGTTCTTTGCGCTTTTTTAGTTTAGGTAATATTGATTTCACAGACGAATCTGGAACCTCCACTTATCCATCTCAAAGACCTTCAGAATTCAGTTTTGACTTTGGATACAATCTTTTATTAACAGATGCGCTGAGTATGGGGGTGACTTTAAGGTATATCAATTCTAGGTTAGTGTCTGGACCTTTCAATAATACAATATTCAAAGCTGGTAATACTTTTGCTGGAGACATTAGTTTATTCTACAAACAAAACGAAGACTTAGAAGGGTTCCATGCAGGTTTGGTTTTATCCAACTTAGGAGGTAAAGTGAGTTACACAAATGAAACAAAAAATAAATTTCTTATTCCAGCAAATATTGGTTTAGGATTAGCCTATTTAAATAAGTTTGACCAAGACAATTCTATAGAATTTGGTTTAGATGTAAATCGATTAATGGTGCCAGTCATTCCAAATGGGAATGACCCAGAATTAGAAGATCAATATTATTCTCAATCAGTTGTAGCAAGTTGGTTTAACTCTTTCTCAAATAAATATGGGATGCCTTTTTCAGAATCATTGAAAATATCATTAGGGGCTGAATACAATTATGCAGACCGATTTCATTTAAGGGCCGGCTATTTTTTAGACAATAATAAGAACCTAAGCAACATGCAATATTTTACTGTTGGTTCTAGCTTCCAATACCAACAGTCTAAATTCAATATTTCCTATTTGGTACCTACAGGGGGTGGTATCACTAGAAATCCATTGTCAAATACCTTGCGTTTTGGCTCCATATTTTACTTCTAAATTATTTGTTAACTAAAGCGAGCTAGCTTCAATTTACCTGCTTTTTTAACTACTTTTGTAGCACATGTCTACTATCATTCCCATTGTGAACCATAGTCACCATCCTTTGCCCGCATATGCAACGCAAGGATCCTCTGGCTTAGACCTACGTGCTTTTGTCACTTCACCCGTTCAGTTGGCTCCCTTAGAGCGCGCATTGATTCCAACAGGCTTGCACATTGCTTTACCAAATAATTGGGAGGCACAAGTAAGACCAAGAAGTGGGCTTGCCATTAAACAAGGGCTGACATGTTTAAATACACCAGGCACTATAGATGCAGATTATAGAGGAGAAATTAAAGTTATTTTGATCAACTTGTCCAATGAAATTCAAGTGATACAAGATGGAGATCGTATTGCGCAAATCGTATTTCAACAAGTTGAAAAAATGGAATGGCAATTAGTAGAAAATTTGGAGACAACCCAAAGAGGCGATGGTGGATTTGGGCATACTGGTAAAATATAAAATGTACACATGCGAATTGTAAAAAACAGCATTTATTTGATTTTGATACTTTTAAGTGTGGCATGTTCAAATGTGAAGAAGGTTCAAGTCATTCAAGATGCATTGACTCTGAAAGTTTTACCGGATGCTGCTGCATTGGCAGAAAAAGCAAGATTAGATTCTGTATTAATGATAGAAGGTATTGTGCACAATATTGCCCATACTAAAATTGCTTTCAAAACCATGAATGCGAAGTTGAAAATGGATTATGAAACAATTAAGGATAAAGATAGTTATATCGCAAATTTAAGCATTCGTAAAGATAGCGGAATGTACATTACCATTAGAGGTGCAATGGGTGTGATTGGTTTAAAAGCATTTATCAATAAAGACAGTATTTTTCTGACTTTTCCACTATCAAAAAAAACAGAACGACATCCATTATCCTATTTACAAGAGGTGATAAAAATTCCATTAAATTACCAAACGATTCAAGACCTTGTAGTAGGCAATCCAATTTTTATGGATAGCATTGATATCATTTCTTATAAAGTCATCAACGAAAGATTACAAGTAAGTTTAGTAGGAAAATTATTTAAAAATTTAATCATCCTTAGCGAGGACAATACCAAATTGGTTCAGTTAAAGTTGGATGATATGGATGCGGCAAAACATAGAACATGTGATATTAATTATAGTCAACACACTTTGGTAAATAATATACAGTTCCCGCTTTATAGAACTATTTCCATCAATGCACAAACCAAATTGGATATCGGAATGGAAATCAAGGAATTTAATTTTGATGAACCTTTAAAATACACTTTTTCTGTACCTAAAATAGGCAGACGTAAATAATAAAGTGAAAATCGAATCCTATGATTAAAAAATGCGCTATACTTATTTGCATAATTTTTGTTTGTTTTTTCAATCATTCAATTGCACAAAATGGAAATTCAAGAGATGAATTGCAAAGACAATCTCAGACATTACAAAAAGAATTAGATGCATTAAATAATCTATTAGAACAAACTAAGAAGAATAAAAAAAGCTCATTGGCGCAATTAGCATTGATCAGAAATAAAATCTCAAAAAGGGAAGCTTTAATCAATGGGATTTCTAAGCAGGTTAAAGTCTTAGATGCGGCTATTCAGAATAATCAGCAAGATGTAAGGCGTTTGAACAACGAATTGGATACCCTAAAATATAGATACGCAAAAAGTATTGTTTTCGCTTACCAAAGCAGGAGCGGGTATGAATACCTTAATTTTCTGTTTTCTGCTGGAAGCTTTAATGATGCAGTCAAAAGAATTACATATTTAAAGAGTTATCGTCAGAATAGAGAAGCACAAGCATTGTCAATTGGTCTATCTGAGCAAAACTTAAAATCTAAAATTACCATTCTTAGTGAAAATAAGCAGGATAGGATGAAAACCTTATCCGCTCAGACTGTTCAGTTAAAAGTATTGCAGGATGATAGAAAGGAACAGGATAAAGTGGTAAAACAATTAAAAAATAAGGAGCAAGAAATTACAACGCAGGTAAGACAAAAAGAAGCACAAAGAAGAAAGATGCAAGCTGCTATAGCTGCGGTGATTAAAAGAGAAATGCAGGAAGCGGTAAAAAGAGAGAATGAGCGTCTGGCTAAATTAAAAGCAGCCAATAATACTAATAATAGACCGACAGCTGCAACTGAGGAAAAGGCAAAAGGAAGCCCTAGTGTAGGTAAAGTAGAAGGTGGTTTGAAAAGTACAACTAGCAATCGTCCTTATTCGGCGCTTGAAACGACAGAAGAGGGTAGAGAGACTTCTATTTCTTTTGAAAATAACAAAGGTGGGCTGCCTTGGCCAGTTGCCACGGGGATCGTCAATATTCATTTTGGTGTTGAAAGTATTCCAGGTACAAAATTAGATCGTAAAAGTGATGGTATCGAAGTGGCCGTCCCTAAAGGAACCTCTGTTAAAAGTGTCGCCAATGGAACTGTTGTATATGTGGGGGATGTCAATGGAGACAAGACTGTTTTAATTAAACATGGTAAATATTTTACAGCATTTTCATGCCTCAGCAGTGCATCTGTAAGTAATGGACAAGAAGTTAGAGCAGGAACCGTCATTGGCAAGTCGGGTATCAATCTAGACGGGGAAGGGGCTGTTTTATTCTCCATTTGTAATGAAAAAGCAGTATATTATGATCCTGAAAATTGGCTAAAAGCTAGAAGGTAGTAGCCAATTGGAGGATTTTAAAATCGTCATCATGCCAAAATGCATTTTAGCCCTAGACCAAGGAACAACAAGTAGCCGTGCTATTTTATTTGACCAAGAAGGTCTAATCCTATCCACTGCACAAAAAGAGTTTACTCAATTTTTTCCAGCACCTGGTTGGGTAGAACATGATCCAATGGAAATTTGGAGTACGCAAATTGGCGTTGCTTCTGAAGTGATATCAAAACATGGCATCGACAAGTTTGATATTGCAGCCATTGGCATCACCAATCAAAGAGAAACAACTGTTATTTGGAATAAGTCAACAGGGATGCCAATTTACAATGCGATTGTTTGGCAAGATAGAAGGACTGCGGATTTTTGTGACCAATTAAAGTTAGAGGGCAAGCAAGGATTGATTCAAGAAAAAACAGGGTTAATTATTGATGCATATTTTTCTGCTTCCAAAATAAAATGGATTTTAGATCATGTGGATGGCGCGCGAGCAGAGGCCGAAAAGGGCGAACTTTGTTTTGGTACCATTGATAGTTGGTTGGTTTGGAAATTGACCAATGGTGCGCAACACATCACAGATGCGACCAATGCATCTAGGACGATGCTCTTTAATATTCATGATTTAAAATGGGATACGACCTTATTGGAATTATTTAATATTCCAATCTCTATTTTACCTGAAGTAAAAAGTAGTAGTGAGGTATATGGCTACACAGATTTATTGGTAACCAATCAACAAATTCCAATTGCAGGCATAGCTGGAGATCAACAAGCGGCATTGTTTGGACAAATTTGTATTCAACCTGGCATGGTTAAAAATACCTACGGTACAGGTTGTTTTATGTTAATGCATACTGGAGAAAAAGCAGTGATATCAAAAAATAATTTATTAACTACAATTGCATTACAACTTAACGGTAAAACTTTTTATGCATTAGAGGGCAGTGTGTTTATTGGAGGGGCTGTAGTGCAGTGGCTTAGGGATGGACTCCATCTTATTCGTGATTCTGAACAAGTAGAAAGTTTAGCTGCACAAGTTGCTCATACCGATGGGGTATATATGGTCCCTGCATTTGCTGGCTTGGGTGCACCCTATTGGAATCAGCATGCAAAAGGGACAATCACTGGGATCACAAGAGGTACCAATGCTGCACATATTGCCCGAGCAGCATTAGAAAGTATCGCTTATCAATCATACGACTTATTAAAGGCAATGGAATCGGATGCGCAAATTCCAATTGCAGAATTAAGAGTGGATGGAGGCGCCACAAAAAATAATTTATTGATGCAGTTTCAATCCAATATTTTAAATACAAAAGTGATTCGACCTACGATCATTGAAACCACTGCATTGGGTGCAGCTTATCTTGCTGGTTTGGCAGTAGGTTTTTGGAAAGACGAATCTGAACTTGCAGCAAAATGGAAAGTAGATCAAGTTTTCAGTCCTAACTTAGCGCAAGCAGATGTAGAAAAAGGCATCGAAGGGTGGAAAAAAGCAATTCAAATGACCAATATATAAATGACTAAATAATAATTTTATGACTCCATTTTTAGGCGAATTCTTAGGCACTTCCATTATGATGATTATTGGAAACGGTGTGGTAGCAAATGTGGTATTGCCAAAAACCAAAGGCAATAATGGCGGATTGATTTCTATTGTGCTGGGTTGGACCATCGCTGTTTTTGTAGGAGTGTACATTTCTAATAGTGCTAGTGGGGCGCACTTAAATCCAGCTGTTACCATTGCTTTTGCAAGTGCTGGCAAATTTAGTTGGGCCTTAGTTCCTTCGTATTTATTAGCGCAATTATTAGGTAGTATGTTGGGGGCATTTGTGGTGTGGATGGTCTATAAAGATCATTTGAATGCATGTGAACATGCAGGGGATCAATTGGCTTGTTTTTCAACAGGTCCATCCATCCGTAGATTACCACAAAATTTCATAGTTGAAACGGTTGCAAGCTTTATTTTCATATTAGGAATTTTTTATATTAAACCTGCTGGCGTCGAATTAGGTACTTTTTCGGCCCTTCCAGTTGCCCTTTTGGTGGCAGGAATTGGTTTTGGAATTGGAGGACCAACCGGTTGGGCCATCAATCCAGCTAGAGATTTAGGGCCTAGAATCATGCATTTTGTACTTCCAATAAAGGGGAAAGGGCCAAGTGATTGGGCTTATGCTGCTATTCCCGTATTTGGGCCAATTGTAGGAGGAATTTTAGCTGCAATTATCTATGTACAATTTTTGCAATAAACTTGCAAATCACTACCTTTGCAGCCGAAATGGAGTCAATCCATTTTCGCCTCGTAAAAGGGGGTTGTAAAAACAAATAACAATATGGCAACAACAGGTAAAATCAAACAAATTATTGGTGCGGTTGTAGACGTACATTTTTCAACAAAAAGTGTATTACCAGAAATATACAATGCCCTTGAAATCACACGTCCTAACGGTGAAAAATTAGTATTAGAAGTTCAACAACACTTAGGTGAAGATAGCGTTCGTGCAATTGCAATGGACGGTACTGAAGGCTTGGTGAGAGGAATGGAAGTGGTTGATACCGGTAAAGGAATTTTAATGCCAGTAGGTGAAGGCATCAATGGTCGCTTGTTCAATGTAACAGGAGATGCGATTGATGGTTTACCACAATTAGATAAATCGAATGGTCGTCCTATTCACGCAAATCCTCCAAAGTTCGAAGACTTGAGTACTGCAACAGAAGTGTTGTTTACAGGGATTAAAGTAATTGATTTGATTGAGCCTTATGCAAAGGGTGGAAAGATTGGATTGTTTGGTGGTGCTGGTGTAGGTAAAACAGTTTTGATTCAAGAATTGATTAACAATATTGCAAAAGGACACGGTGGATTATCAGTGTTTGCAGGTGTGGGAGAAAGAACAAGAGAGGGAAATGATTTATTGCGTGAGATGATTGAAGCAGGTATCATGAAATATGGTGATGCATTCAAGCATAGCATGGAAGAAGGCGGATGGGATTTAAGTAAAGTGAATTTAGAAGAATTAAAAGAATCAAAAGCAACATTTGTTTTTGGTCAAATGAACGAACCTCCTGGTGCACGTGCGCGTGTGGCTTTGAGTGGTTTGACAATTGCAGAATATTTCCGTGATGGAGATGGAACAGGAAAAGGAAAGGATATCTTATTCTTTGTGGATAATATCTTCCGTTTTACGCAAGCAGGTTCAGAGGTATCGGCTTTATTAGGTCGTATGCCATCTGCGGTAGGATACCAACCAACATTGGCTACAGAGATGGGACTCATGCAAGAGCGTATCACTTCAACTAAGAATGGTTCTATTACTTCAGTTCAAGCGGTCTACGTTCCTGCGGATGACTTAACAGATCCAGCTCCAGCAACTACTTTTGCCCACTTAGATGCAACAACAGTATTGTCTCGTAAAATTGCCGATTTAGGAATCTATCCTGCGGTGGATCCATTGGATTCTACTTCAAGAATTTTAACAAAAGCAATTGTTGGTGACGCACATTATGATACAGCACAGAAAGTTAAAATGATTTTACAACGTTATAAGGAATTACAAGATATCATTGCCATCTTAGGTATGGATGAATTAAGTGATGAAGATAAATTAGTGGTATCACGCGCACGTCGTGTTCAACGTTTCTTATCTCAACCTTTCCACGTGGCTGAGCAGTTCACAGGTTTGAAAGGTGTA
>Ga0304730_1000742_pt1 | contig 26967 bp, 26 predicted proteins | sample M_130628_MF_Meta_FD_190474 | JGI IMG/M metagenome (GOLD analysis project Ga0304730, IMG submission 190474) | Freshwater microbial communities from Lake Montjoie, Canada to study carbon cycling - M_130628_MF_MetaG (v2) (version 2) | ecosystem: Environmental > Aquatic > Freshwater > Lake | place...
GACTGAGAATTTCTATATTGCGATGTATCCGGATAACTTGAAGAATAAGGCAGAGCCCTACACACATTGTGAAATCCATCCGAGTATCTTGTATGGCACAATGGCGTCTAACATTCCTTTCCCCGATCACAACCAGTCTCCGAGAAACGCGTATCAAGCAGCGATGGGTAAGCAGGCTATGGGCATCTATGCGTTGAATTTCCGAGACCGTATGGATACGATGGCAAACTTGCTCTGCTATCTCAATGTTCCGCTCGTATCGCCCTATATGTCACGATACTATAAGGCGCAGGATATGCCTTCCGGCTACAATATTGTAGTTGCGATTGCGACTTATGGCGGATATAACCAAGAGGATTCTATTATGATTAACAGGGCGGCGCTAGATCGTGGTCTTTTCCGCTCCATCTTCTATCGCACATACAAGGATGAGGAAAAGAAGAATCAGGCTTCGGGTGAAGAAGAGCGTTTCTGTCAGCCCGATGCAGTTCTTACCAAGCACATGAAGTTGGCCAATTATTCCAAGTTGAGCCCGGATGGCTTTGTCCCCGAGAATGTCTACGTGAACTCAGATGATGTGCTGATTGGCAAGGTGGCTCCTATTCGTCTTCGTGCTCCGGACGGTGCGGCTCTAGCAGGTGTGGGTCATGCGACTCTACAGGCTATGTCGGGAGCCGCTGCGGCCGCAGCAGTAGAAGCTGCTGGAGGTAAGCGGTATAAGGATGTATCAAAGCTTTTGCGAAACAATGAGACAGGATTCGTAGATAAGATTTACAGGGGGCGGAACGGTGAAGGCTATTCCTTTGTGAAGATTCGCGTTCGCAGTGAACGTGTTCCGACAATTGGTGATAAGTTCTCTTCCCGTCACGGACAGAAGGGCACTGTGGGTCTGATTCTGAACCCGTGGGACATGCCCCGCACCAAGAATGGTCTTGTTCCTGATATTATCATCAACCCGCATTGTATTCCTTCTCGTATGACAATTGCTCAGCTCATGGAGATGTTGCTCGGAAAGGTGTGTTCGCAGAATGGCATCTTGGGTGATGGAACACCCTTCAATGAGTTGTCGCCGGAAATGATTGCGGAGAAGTTGCTAGATTCCGGCATGGAACCTTATGGTAATGAACTGCTGTATAGTGGCTACACGGGTAAGCAGATGTCCTGTAATATCTTCATGGCACCGTGTTTCTATCAGAGGTTGAAGCATATGGTTGACGACAAGATTCACAGTCGGGCTTCGGGGCCTTTGGTAATGCTGACTCGTCAGCCCGCAGAAGGTCGTGCTCGTGATGGTGGCTTGCGTTTTGGCGAAATGGAACGCGATGTAATGATTGCGCACGGTGCTTCTGAATTCCTCAAGGAGCGTATGCTGGAAGTCTCTGATAACTTTGAGGCATTCCTCTGCAGGAAGTGTGGCCTTCTCGGTACAGTCAACCAAGAGCAGAATATCTATATCTGCCATGCCTGCCAAGAGCCCACTGGTTTCGCCCGTCTTCGTCTCCCCTACGCCTATAAGTTGTTCTTGCAGGAGTTGGAGTCTATGAATATCAGCAGTCGCTTGATTCCGGACCGTCTTCTCAATTCATTCCCCGAGGGTGAAGAGCGGACGGAGAAGTAATTAAATTGATCTAAAATATTTTAAATATTTAGAAGAATGACATCTCTTATAAAACAGTATGCTCAAAGGGATAGCCGTTTAGAAAATATAACCCTGACTGGTTTTATAACAGATAACGGTGGAAAAACTGGTTTAGTTTCAGTACAAAAACCAGCATATGCGGCTATTGACTTAACAAAATCAAAAAATTTTTGTATTGATACCAGAGCATTAACTCTCCGAAATGATAGTGGTTTATATTTATTAGTGCGTATTTACCTAAGTTCTACCAAACCACCATCATATTTTCAGAATTTTGAGTTTGATATATTTATTATTCCACGAACAACAGAACAGTGGATCTATATAGAAGTATTTTCTAATCAAGCAGATGCGGAAAATGCTTTAGTGATTGGAGCCCCTAATAGAAGATTATATGGTATTTCTAGTGAAAATGCTACAGGTGATTACGCAACCAACACAGGGATTATTACCTTTAAAGTATTGAATAATTCTTTAGTCTTGAAAACTATTTCACCTTATTTTAGTTCTTAATAATATTTTGGAAAGGTTTTACGCAGTAGATAATACACTAAGCCGAAAACTGCGGCATGGAATACAACCTGAATAACACGGGGCTGACCCGGCGGTAACGCCAGCAGAAGACCGGGCGACAAGAGAACAAAAAGCAGTACGGGTATTACAACATTGAGGTCCATAATACTCTGTAGATATATTATATTTTTGCCGGTGATAGAATAGAATGGATACTGTTTCGCTCCCCATGAAACTAGCAGTAGAGTTTGCTGGAACCTTATTTTTCTTGTCAGTTATCATCTCAACGGGCAACTGGGCTGCTATCGGCGCGGCTCTAGCCCTCGTTGCTTTCCTGGGTGGCGGCATCTCGGGAGGACATTACAATCCCGCAGTCACCTTCATGTTTTTTATCAAGGACCAAATTTCTTTGAATGATGCTCTAGCATATGTTGTAGCACAATTACTAGGCGGAGCATCTGCTTTCTTTTTATATGATACACTTATCACAAAGCGTGTTGCATCTCCTTCATAGAACGAGATCAAAGGAGTGAAAAGGACGCCGCAAGAGCAATAAGAAGAGCAAAAGCAGCTAATTTATTGGGTGTGCTAGAATCGTAGCCAATAAATCCCTCTTTTACTCCAGGTTTAAGTTTTCCTTCAAAGGTGTGTGTTTTAGGTCTAGCATTGAAATCTGCCTCTGATAACCAAACGGGATAATCATCCTTATCCAATTTCTGAATCCATTTTGTTTGCCGCGGAGGATATCCGGGATCTAACGGACCTTCTATCCATGTAGAAGGACGCCCCGGTTTCTGTACATCAGGCTTTGTTCGTCCATATAAATCACCCACTTCTTTTGTCATAAGTTGGCAATCAGGAAAACCGCTAGCCATCGCCGCACTGAAAAGAGGAAAAGGATTCAAAGCATCCCGCGCATCTTCCAAGATACCTGGAGCAACACCTGCTGGAGCAGGCAGACCAGCAGATTGTAAGCCCCGCTTAATTTTTTCACCCAAGATATCACCCTTCGTGACAGAATCACGATAAATATTCATTTCCGCTCCATTCGGGCACATAAGGCCAGTTCCAACAAAATTTCGTACTCCAGGTTTAACTACATCGCGGTCATTGAGCAAGGATTTATCACCAAAAGCAATAAAATCAATATAATAATTTACACCTTTCACGTTGGAAACTAGTTGTTCCATTGAATCTCCGTCCCGAACTCCAATATCGCCAGGTACAGGCACAGCATCGGAGAAATCATAAGATACTATTTCTGCTTCTGGCTTCTTACTTGCCATCCCTATTTTATTGCCGCGTTTATTTTATTGAGATTCAGACTAAATTTGAACTTAAAAAGAAGCCCCCATTTTCAACAAATGGAGATTTCCGAGGATATTTGGTTAAGTATTAAAGATTTCCATTTAGTGGACGATTCTCCTGAAAATGTTAAAATAGTTGCAGAAAATTGGTCATGTTCCCAATGCGGGTCGGCCGCTGCTGTGGAAGAAATTAACGAAGAAATGATATGTCGTACATGTGGCACAGTGTTAGAAACTCTTATTTTACAAGGTCCTGAGTATCGTTGGTTTGGCTCGGAAGACCGTAATCCTGACCCAAGCCGATGTTCTTGTCCAATTAATCCGCTTCTGCCCGAATCTTCTCTAGGCACAACTGTCCTTGTCAAAGCCAACCACAGCCGTGAAATGCAGAAAATCAAGCGATACCATCTTTGGAATCAGACTCATCACCGTGAACGTACTCTTTGGAATATCTTTGACAGTCTACAAATTCGGGGTGTGAATGCCGGTGTTTCTCTAGCAGTTGTGGAGGAAGCAAAGCGTCTTTATCATGAAGTCAGTCGTGATGTAGTTGTGCGCGGAACACAGCGCGAAGCACTTCTGGCATCCTGTCTATATGAAGCACTCAAGACATGTCATTCTCCCCGGAGACCCTGTGATATTGCGAAGATTTTCAAAATTGAGACGAACCAGATTACAAAGGGAATCAAGCAGTTCCAGAATCTCTTTGAACGCGCCCAACGTAAGGATGGACATTCATCGGATACAATTCGCGACCAACTTCTGAAGTCATGTACATACAAGGATTTTGTTGAGCCCTTCTTACAGAATCTCCATTTTACACGTGACAAGCATCTAGCAGTAACCGAGATGGTTCATGAGATTTGTGAACGAATTGAGGAATGGGGTTTAGTCCCGGAAAACACACCTCCTTCACTGACAGCAACCGCAATTACAATGGCAATTAAACATCTGGCATACACGAAGACAATAAAAGAAGTAGCAGCAGCGTGTGATATTAGTGCGGTAACAATACAAAAATGTCTAAAGCGTCTCCAACCCTGGCAAGAATCAATTCTAACAGGAAATCTATAACCTTTAAAAATGCCGGTATAGAGTAGGGTAAATGTCTTTTTTTGGCAGATTATTTGGAGCAGCATCAGCAGTTGCTGGCGCACCATCATCATCTGAAGCAGATAAAAAACGGGATGAAATGAGCCAGATTTTTAATGGACTCATCCGAAACACAAATGAAATTGACATTGATAAATTAACAAATCCTAATTTGTGTAATCAGTATGTATTTCAGTTACATCGTGCGTTCCAAGATATGCAGGAGGCTAGAAAATCAAAGGAACTGAAAACACTTGTTATGGATTCAAAAGATAGTTCGGATTCATTTGAAAGTATTGTGTTTCATCCTATAAAACGCAAGAGACCTACAGATGCTGATATCTGTAAAGAAATGTCAGTTTTCTATATTGAACTAATTTTCCTACTTTACACTGTTGTTCTTTCAACGGGAAAGCAATATGTATCACCTGCTGGTGTGCTTGAAGGTCGTCGCACTACATTAGAAAGTGGCGCTCGGCGTACCCGTCGCAGACAACGCGGTGGAGCCCGGCCTTTTGAGGATTTAATAAGTTTTCTTGACAGAGAATATTCCCCTCCTTCTTCCAACTTTTTCCAAAATCCTGAACCTTACCGGCAGTTATATCCAAGAGTTGTAGATGAAAGTATTCCAAATGAGCTAGTAGTTTTTCAACGCCCTTTATCTTCAATAGTATCATTACGCCATCTTGATTTTTGGGTATATCTACAAGGAAGACGTACAGTGGAAAATAAATCACCTATACAGTTCTTCTGCGAATTTGATAACGCAGATTCCGCCGCATTTATGATGACAATCTATCGCTGCGCAGTGCCGCTTCGCTATGATAAGTCATTCCCTATCTTAAGAATAAATGCGTCAATTTCACAAAATCGTGATTATTCGGAAAAGAAGTTCACGTTTAATTTACCATCTCAAATAATGTCAGGAATTTACTCTATTTCTGAGCCTGGCCCGTACACATTTGAGCACATTATTCGTATCTTGTTGACAGCCGCAAAAGCAGATATCCGGCAGATTTCCACAAACAAAAATGTGATTTTAGACCAAGGCAGAAGCCCCGATTTGCCTATTCTCCCGCTAGGACGTGCGGGTGTATCTGGAAGCACAGCATCTAGCACAACATCCTCTGAATTTGCCACAACTGCGTCTAAAGTTCGTGCTATTATGGCCGTCAACAAATTTAGTCTGTATGAAATTCGCACGAAAATGCTAAAACCTGATGGGGATCGTGTTGAATCAATGAATACATCTCTAAAAACAGACCACATCGCAACTGTGGCGGGTATTCTTGCTCGTGGCGTGTCCTATTTTAATAATAATCCCGTTGTAATCACACGACTTGTACCCTTGTTGGATGAATGGAATAAATTACGCCAAAATAATGAAAGGATTTTCAGCACATTATCTGGACGGTCACCTCGGTTATCTACACAGCGTATTGATCAATTGACTGTTCTTCGTAATAAAATAAGTACTGTTCATAATACATATACTATTTCAGTAGGAAAAATAATTACGAGCAAGGTAGTCAAGTTTGAAGAAGGCAACTATAAGATTAATCCCGATTTTACAATTGTTACCGAGACACGCTTATCAACTCTTAAGAAAATAGACCGTGTTGTGGAAGAAATAGCAGAACTCATGTTAAAGTATTATATTGATATTGAAAGAATATTTGCTGAAGCATTAAATACAACACTATCATACACAGGGGCTGTCATTTAATCTTAAATAAATCAAAAATCAAAAGTGCATATATGGCATATTTTGTAGCTTCTTCAGTGGACGACCCCAACATTCTAGCAGTAGAAATCCTTCTGCTTCAGTCCATCCTTTCTTCTCTTCCGCGCTTTCCAAATCAAAATCAATGTACAAAGATGAAACCCAGATTTGTATGTTGCTTGGACAGACCTCTGCTAGAGCAGAAAGAGACCCTCCATTTTTTTCTATCCAACAGACTTCCCATTGTTCCTTTCCACCCGGAAATGTTCGTCGCCATGTGTTAAATAAAATCACTTTAGTTCCTTTCATATTTAAATGTAATATTCGCTCTTCCTTCTTTGTGGGAGATGCTTGACCAGTTGTCCAAATATATTTTTCTTTACGAAGCGGCGGAACAAGATCATGGAGAAGATTACCTGCTGGAGTCTCCCGATATCCGAGAATTGTGAATGCCTCATTATCCCTTAACCATCCCATATTGGATCCCTGTAGAATAAGATTTTCAAGCATCATTGCTGTTAGTCCTTTCCCACGAACATCACGATGAACACAGATACAATCTACTGACATTATTGTCCACGGATCTTCGCCAAGACGCCGAAACATTAGTGTTGCCATCAACATATCATTATGAGAATATCCCCAGATTCGCACATTATTATCGGATAACCAATCGCTAACAATATCTGCTGGAGGCACAAACATCCAGTCTGAATCACAATAATGATTTCCCCAGAAAAGTCGCAGGAGTTCAATGTGATTCAAATTCATTCGGCGAATATATCCATCTTTGGGTATTTGTGGTTCCTTTGCTAGGTCCTTGCTGAAAACAGCGGCTGGATTACAAGATAATTGATATGTACGTGGCCAGACAGACGTCATTCTCTAGCAGTAAATTTGAAACGTACGCTGGCGGGATAACGCAGTAGCCTTGACAAAAAATAATAATGAATTCACAGAATCCCTCTGTCACAAAAACAATGTGTGCAATGACCGGCTGTAAGCGCAAGTTGCGTCTAGCGGAGACTACAACTTTATGTAAGTGTACTAAGGCATTCTGTGTAACACATCGTCACGCAGAATGTCATAATTGTGAATTTAATTATCAGGCAAAGAGTCAGCGGGATCTTAGCAATGCGCTAGTGAAGGTAGGAGCAGATAAGGTTGAAATGATTTAGTCATGCTCTATCCAATGTTTTATATCAGGATGCTTCTTTTTAAGATATGTTAGCCAAGATTGTGCGGATTCCCATGAAAGAGTCGTTTCACCATTACCTCTAAATCCATTTTCTAACCAGCAGATACGATATAGAATAGTAGCAAACATTCTAAAAACTGTCACAAATAAAAGAGTAATCAATTTTTATTTTTAATTACTTCACAAAAAAGAGCAGGTATTGATATTCGTAGCCAATGGTTCGTAAGTCTGTATAATCCCTGTATCTAAAACCAACTTCTTCGGCGTCTTTTACGATTTTTTCCATTTCCGGCATGAAGAGATGGTGCTCTTGTTTTCTATGAGTTCCGTCTTTGAATTTGAATTCTTCCATGAATTTTGCTTTTTCATTTTCTAAATCAAATTTGGCATCATATGTAAATGTGTCAAAAACAACACTTGATTCCATAACTCGTTTACTTACATATTTTTGTATTGAGAATGCCGGAAAGGGACTAGCAGAATCTAAAATGGGGTCAAACTTGCTGCGATTTACAATATGGATAGCAAGAACAGACCCGCTTTTCATCCATGTGTAACAGTTTTTCAGAACATCAATTCGGTCGGGGAAATAATATAGAGTAAAATAGAAAAAACAGACAACATTAAATTCATCCGGCTGAAACAAGGAAGATGTTATAGCATCTCCAATTTTCCAATCCACGTTTTTATCAGGGAATTTAGCACGAGCACGATTAATCATTGCTTGACTCTTATCAAGACCAGTTATTTGACCCGCACCTAATTTTAGAAATTCGCTTATATGGTCGCCTGTTCCACAACCAATATCTAGGATTTTCCACGTGGCCTTATCAGGAATAAGACGCTTACAATATTTATCTACAATTTCAACTTCAAAAGGAATTCGTTCTTTTTGTCCTTGAACCAGTTGGTCATAGATTCCAGCATAGAATCCATCATATAATTTATCAGTTCCAATAATATATTCTTCGGTATCATCCTTTTTGTTTGAAAATGCTTCTATAGAATAGTTTCCAACACCATATTTTCGGATTCCATAAATCACAAGACAAAAAAAGAAAAAAAATAAGAGTGGTCCTACTAATAAGTTAAATGACATCCTCCCTGTTAAAGGCCCCGGTCTTTTCTCTAATAAATAATCGCCGTGGAACTCAGCGATATGGCTGAGACAATAACAGGATTTTCCAGCACAGAAGTTATAAGAACACTTATTGGTTCTATTATACAGGGCGACCGCGCAGGTTCTCAACGATGGACAGCTGAACTACTCTGCTCGGAGAAAGGATATCCGAAACTTCTCAGCATCTATGTTTTCATTGGATTCCGATATTTTCTTCCTGCTAGTTATTCGTGGGTTCCACATATTCGGCAAAAGATTCGTTTGCTAGAAGACCGGTGGCGTTCATCAGGGGCCAGTACACGCACATTTCGTAATTCAACAGAAGTACGTTCTATAGTGGCAGAGTGGACAGAAATTTGGTGTCAACAACAGCAAAAACCGTCGCCAAAACTTCCCACAAAGAAAGAAGTTTTCGTAGCTGCTGCACAACTTAAAACAAATTTAAAAACAAATCCTACATCCACACTTCATCCTTCAGTACAAGCAACATGGAAGGCTCATTATGATTCAGATGATTTACGGATTCTAGCAAATGAACTTATCTGGGCAATACAATACCACCAAATGACACGGGCTCTTCTGTATTTTACCTGGTTATGGGAACTAGATGATGAGCGGGGCAAGGGAGGTACTATAAAACTTTTACGAAGAGGCCCCGAACATATATCTGAATCAAACAGAGAACACATTGCTTGGTTTATATATAGTATCTTTCAACATTATGCGGGCTATCTTGGTACAAAAAAAACTGCCGTTATTGAAACTTTGGAATTATGGAAAGAAACATGGCTACTGCTAGGAAAAACACAGCGACGCCAGTGTCTAGGAGCAATTTGTGCATGGTTAACTGAAGGAACTTTCCCTGATTCTTTATTGATTAAAAATCCAAATCAAATACGACAAATAGTCGGAGACACTGAAGCAATCTATGGAATTATCAAAAATGAAATGGACGGTCATATTGAGCAGAAAGAGCAGAAAGAGCAGAAAGAGAAAGCTAGTAAAGAAACAGACCGATTTTCAATGACTAAAGAACAAAAAGAAAAGGAATCTCTTACAAAGATGGATATTGTGAATAAAAAATTAGCGGCTGTAATGGGAATTGATTTTACGGATTTTGAGGACTAAAAATTATGTCTTAATGGATAGGATAGATAAGATGGAAAATCTAGGTAATGCCATTAAAGAAAGTATTCAAATAAATATGCCTATACATTTGGATAGAATACTTGGGCCGGTAGTATACTTGGTACTATCTGTACTTATTACGATAATTGTTCTTATAGTTATTTGGGCACAAAGTTATAATTATTACACTCCCGAAAATTTAATAATACATACAAATTCATTTCTTAAAAAATGGGAAGCGATCTATGGTGCTGCTGCGAATGGCCGAAAATCATTAAATGAATATGTAACAACATTAACAAATGAAAAGAAGATTCAGCCCAATCAGAAATGCCTAGGAAATTTCTATATTATGACAGCAAACGCAGCCGCAACAGGTGTTTCCCCCGATGGTGTATTACTTTCCGGATTACCTATCTGTAATATTGAAGCGTTATCCTTCCTACTTCGTGCTGGATGCCGTGGATTTATTTTTGATGTTCATGAGCCTCTTTCTGAAAGAGGAAAACCTTTCATATCAATCCTAGATGCGAATCCTAATAAGAAATGGCGAACTATCAGCATGAATCGTCTTCCATTCCGCGATCCAATTAATCGTCTCCGAGCAGAAGCATTCGGAGAAGGTTCGCTGGGACAGACACAGATAGTACAAATCAAAAATACTACAGATCCTATTTTTATCTATCTTCGTTTTAATCGTCTACATAAACCTGAATTCTATAATGCTGTGGCTGCTGATTTAGAGAATGCTTTCAAAGATTACCGTCTTGATTATACCTGGGCTGCTGGTCGCCGGGAAACTGATTTCTATACAACAGACATCCAAGAATTTATGGGCAAAGTTGTCATTATCTCTAATCAGAAAGCAGCCGGAACTCATTTGGAGGATTTTATTAATATAACACCTGCTAGTAGCGTAAAGGCTAATTATACCGCAGCAGATGTCCAGAATATAACGGCAGATGAGATTATGAAAGTAAAACCGATTATCCAACAGCATTTATGTGCGGCCTTTGATGTTCCGGGAACATCCGAAGCTATTAAAAATACACTTGATTGGAAACGGGCGCAAGAACTTGGTATTCAGATGGTTGGCCTTAACTTCTTCTCAGATGCTGGTAATTTGAACGGATATCGGGAAACATTTGGACTTTATAGTTTTAAACTCAAACCGGAGGCACTACGATATTCAGTGAAACTCAGTAACGCACCAAGAAGGGCCGGACAGGAATCAAATATGAATGGTGGTAATATTACAGTGCCTGAATTACAACTCAGACCTTAAACGTTTACTAGTAGATGCTCCCAAGTGATTTGTTCCTTCTCGGAAAGTCGCTTGAGGATATGAGTGATAATTGTTTCCGGCTTTCCGCCCGGTGGAACCAAAATCTTCTTTGAAAGTGTAACAGTAATTGCAACTTCAATAGAAGCATCCCAGTCATCCTTATAATAACGCTTTACAAACATAGTGTTATCCGTTGTGGTCCATGTATCCTCATTTAGACCAAGAAGCTGGTCGCGATTGTAGGCAGCAATCTTCTTATTTTCGGGAAGAAGCCAGTCTTCATTCTGCTCGGTTGTCATGAACTTTTTGCGAATCATCTGGATATTTAGTTCTCCTTCATTGAAATCGGTCCACTTTGCTGAACCATTCCATGCCTGGTAGACTGACTTCCGAATGGTTGAACGCTTTACAAGCTCATCCATCTGAGTCTTCAAATCATTCAGATCACGGCTTGTAGCAAAATCCCCAAGGGAATTCTGAACAGAAGAAAGAACATCAGTCACTGTCATCGTAGATTTAGCATATTTATCAAGAGAATTCCGGAAGGTAGATAGACTTTCATTTGTTGATGCTTCAATACGGGAAAGATTGGTTGCCGTTGAATATGCAATATCCTGTACATTGGTAATCATCTTACTCTCCAAGTTATCAAGCGTCTTATTGAAATGGTTCTTTGTAGAATTATTCGTATCAATAACAGTTGCGCACAACTCCGTTACTAGATTACGCGTTACCTCCAACTTATTATCAATCTCTTCAATCTTCACATGAAATGTATCAATGTCTGTCCGAATAGCCTGTACCTGCTCTACCTCCTTCTCTACCTCCTCAATATCCATCTCTCCATCAAGAACTTCATCAGATTCAATGGCCGTTGCTGTAAAGTTTGGATCATGTAGATCATCGTTCTCTTGCGTATTCTCCTCTTCAGTCTGCTCCTCGGTCTGCTCCTCGGTCTGCTCCTCGGTCTGCTCCTCGGTCTGCTCAGTTTCTACACCGCCAGTCTCAATTCCAACAAGACCATCGCCAGCCAAGGTTGGATTAACACGCAAATAATTTTCAAAATTCTTTGAGAGTTGCCAAGAAAACCATCCAATCATTCCGATTATCATTCCAATTGCAACAGGTACATTCATTTCCATAATTGCTGGCTCCATTTACTTTGACTACTATTCTTGGGGTAATAGGGTTCAAATTTTTACACCCGTAAAAGAGTAGGGATGGAGGATAATATAAAAAAAATTAAAGAAGCCACAGCAGTTGTAAAAGAATATGCTGAAGAAGCTCTACGAATAACAAAGACTATCATTAGCAAAGATACATTAGCATCCCATATTATTTCTGTGGTTGAAACCTTTCTAGCAGAGAAAAAACGTATTATCTATGGCGGAGCAGCAATCAATGCTCTAATGCCTAAAAACCTACAATTTTACGAACCTGAGATAGATCTACCCGATTATGATTTTTTAACTCCCGATGCTCTTGAAGATTGTGCTACTCTCATGGAAAAATACAAAATAGCGGGATTTAAAGACGTTGAAACTCGTTTAGGAATTCATGAAGGAACATATAAAATCTTCGTAAATTTTCGCGCAGCTGCTGATATAACAGAATTACCCCAAGATATTTACACTCGTCTGCACAAGAAAACTCGGAAACGAGGTAATTTATATTGTGCTCCTCCCGACTGGTTACGAATGGCCTCGTATCTAGAATTGAGTCGTCCCGCAGGAGACGTTAAGGAACGTTGGGCAAAAGTATTCTATCGCCTTCAACTTCTCAATAAAATCTATCCACTAAAGCCATCTACTTGTATGGATTCTTCCAAAGATGAAATTACTCGTTTTCCACCGCAGAAGAGACGCCGACTCCATAGTATAATTCTTCAAGTTCTTAATGACACACGAACATTCTTTGCTGGAGCTATGGTAGAAGGTGTTTATAAAGCCCTAGAAGATCACACAACAAAGACAGAAATTATACTCGGTCAATCACTCATTAAATATGATCCGCGATACATTTTAACAACTGAGACACTTGATGAGACAACAGACTATTTAGCAGCAGAACTCAAGGCTCTTTTTCCATCCACAGATATTACAATTAAAGAATTTAAGGAAGTTGGAGAGATCATGCCAGAACGCCGAGAAGTATTTTTTGATAAACGTCGTATTGCGACAATATTTCCAACTGTAGCATGTCACGCATTTCTTTCATTAAATATTCATATTCCGTACGATGAAACAAAATATATAGTGCGCGTGGCAAGTGTAGATTCTAGCATTACTCTCCTTTATAGTATGTGGTTTGCTGGGCTTCAAAAAACAGTTGGGCTACGCATTTTATGTGTAATCCAAGCATTAATTGATATTGAAGCTCATATGCGTCTTGAGAAACCCCGTGAATCCAAGATTTCTCTTTTTCCGTTTACATGTTTAGGACACCAGCCATCTCTGCCGGAACTTAAGAAGGCACATAGAGAACGCGTCTTGGCGAAGAAGGCAGAAGTAAGGGATTATTTAGAAAAAGTTATGAAGCGAAGCCAAACACGCAAATCTAAGATAGATAAGGCTTGATTATTTTTATTAGCTCTTGTTCTTTACTAGCACATTGAATAGCCGTTTTATAGTTTTTCTCAACAGTCGCAATATATTTCATATAATATGATTCATTTAATTTATGAAGTTCATTATATAAATCCTGTAAGAAATTTTCTTCATTTGTAAGTATAATCCAACCCGTTGTATCAAAATAATCCGCAACGTTCGCACAGCCATAATAAATAGGGATTGTCTTTGTAATAACACAATCCATTAATTTTTCACTAAAAAGATTTCTTTCACGCGTATTTTCAATTACAATACTAAATTGATGTTTTTCAAAAAGAATATACTTACTTGAAAGCGGCTCTTTAGGAATTAAAGGATTAATTCCAATTTCTGGAATAATTATATGAGCACTACTCCTGTAAAATGTAATAGGAAACTGCTTGAAAGCTAGTTGATTCTGATAGAGTAGATGGCGTAAATAATACGCAAAACATCCTGTTTTCCATCCAGTCAAATTAGAAATACTATATTCCTTTTTTTGTACATCAATTGATTCATAAAAAGAAGGCTCCAACCATGTACCCGCATGTATCACTTTAATTACATTTGTAGCTACAAGTTGTGTTGGGTCATAGCAAAAGATAAGGTCATACTTTTGTATATTTTCACGAAGATAAGTATATGTTTTATGAATAACATCCGCTTCTCTTTGTATATATAATTTTAGATTATCATTTGAATGATATTCTTCTGTATCAATATAAATATCTATATTCTTATGACTTGATAAATCATTTAACAAATGATCTCCCGAACCACTATAAATTGTAATTGGCATTTTATATTAATCAACCTCCTCAACCTTAGGTCCTTGTTCCGAACCATGCATTCCCGGCATATTTCCCTCTGCTGAACCCTCCGCTGATTCTTCCTTAGAAGACGCAGGATACAACTTCATCATGATAGGCCGGCAAACCCCCTCTACCTCCTTGTACTTATCTTCATATTCAAGAGCACCACGTGTTTCTTCTCCTTCTAGCCACTGGAATCCATCCTTTACAGTGTCTTCAAGAGTTTTAACTCCTTCTACACCCAACTTTTCCCGCACCTTCTCATCCTGTGTTGATGAGCGAACCTGATAGAGATATCCCTCCAACTTATTCTTTGCCTCAACCCGCTCCATCGTGCGCTTATCTTCCTCCGCTGCTGCCTCAGCTTCCCGAATCATACGCTCAATCTCCTCCTTCGGCCGAGAAGATGAATTGGTAATCTTAATTGACTGACTCTTACCCGTTGACTTCTCCGCAGCCGCAACTGAGAGGATTCCATTAGCATCCAAATCATAAGTAATTTCAATCTGCGGGATACCACGTGGCATAGGGGGAATTCCATTCAGATCCAAGTCGCCCAGATGCTGGCAGTCCTTGGTCATAGCACGCTCACCCTGAAACACTCGGATCTTAACCTGCGTCTGATTATCAGAATACGTTGAGAAGGTCTGGGACTTCTTGGTGGGAATAGTAGTGTTGCGCTTGATAAGCGGGGTCATAATTCCACCCGCTGTCTCAACACCTAGTGACAAGGGTGTTACATCCAGCAGAATAACCTGATCCAGCTTCTCGGATGTTGAACCCTTCAGAATTGCTCCCTGTACCGCTGCGCCATAGGCTACTGCCTCATCCGGATTGATAGACTGGCACAACTCCTTGCCGCCAAAATAATCCTTGAGAAGTTGCTGAATCTTAGGAATACGCGTTGAACCGCCAACAAGAACAATGTCATGAATATCCGTCTTGCTCATCTTAGCATCCTGCATTGCCTGCTGTACCGGCTCCATCGCCTTGCGGAAGATAGAATCACAGAGTGACTCAAACTTGGCCCGGCTCAAGACAATGTTAAGGTCCTGTCCCTCAAGAATACCGTCAACTTCTAGTGTAGCCTGTGTGCTAGTAGAAAGGATACGCTTGGCCCTCTCTGCTACTGTACGCAGACGACGGTACGCACGAGCGTTGGCCTTGATATCCAACTTGGTCTTCTTGCGGAACTCATCACATGCCCAGTCGCAGACCAAGTTATCAAAGTCCTCTCCACCCAAATGCGTGTTTCCAGCAGTTGCCTTCACTTCAAAGACACCATCGTCAATTGTAAGAATAGAAATATCGTGCGTTCCACCACCGCAATCAAAAATCAGAATATTCTTCTCCCCCTGTGTCTTCTCTAGACCGTAAGCAATGGCTGCGGCCGTGGGCTCATTGATGATTCGCAAGACATTGAGGCCCGCAATCACACCGGCATCCTTCGTTGCCTGACGCTGAGCATCATTGAAATAAGCAGGAACAGTGATCACCGCATCCTTCACCTCTTCGCCAACATAGGACTCAACCATCTGTTTCATCTTTTGAAGGAGCATTGCTGAAATCTCTTCCGGATAGTACTTCTTCTCTCCGTCCTTTGTCTGAACAACAATCTGAGGGCGGTCTGTCGCATCCCCTACAACCTTGAAAGGATACCGCTTGATGTCCTCTTGGACAAGCGGGTCGCTAAACTTGCGTCCAATTAGACGCTTCGCATCAAAGACTGTATTTGCTGTATTTCCCGCAGCCTGACTCTTCGCTGCTTCACCAACGAGGCGGTCAGTATCAGTAAACGCCACATAAGAAGGAATACTACGTGCTCCTGACTCTGAGGCTAGAATTTCAACACGATCATTCTGCCAGAGACCCACGCAGCAATATGTTGTCGCCAAATCCATACCAGCACAGTACTTTGAGGTTCCCTTGGTTGCCATACTGTATGAATATATACAACTCGGTTTCTTTAGATTGTTTTCTTTTGAATTTTTCACAGGGACTGCGTTGTATTGGCTCCCATCTTAATATCATCATCCGATAATTCACCGCGCTCTAGGCGATCTTTCTTATCTTTGAGTTTTTTCTGTATTGATTCAAGAAATATTAATTCTTTTGTCATATCCGGCAGATACTTCTCGGATGTTTCCAGCAGAGCCCAAAGTCCAGTTTTATATTCTATAGGAATATCATCTTTCTTGGTTGCGGCTGCTGTAAGAGGGCATGAATCCATAAAGTTCTGTAAAGATGTTGATGATACTGCGAATCCTTCCACTTGTCCAGTTTTAGCAAATCCCCGGGTATTTGGGGAAATCCATTTGAAGAGGGTGATAGAAGCAATTCGTAGACGCTGGAGTGTTTTCCGGATATCTTTCTCTAAGACTTTCCAGTCCGCAATATCTTCAAAACATTCCATGATGAGGGGTTTTCCATCGCAATCATTTCCTGTTGCCTCTAGCTTCTGTGCTGTCATTTGATTCCTTGCTGTTTCTTGTCTTTTAGGACGCCCAGCTTCAAATTCGTCTTTGGATAAGAGACCTACTTTCAAGTTAAGTGTTGTCTCAAAATTGGCAGCAACACCGGTTCCAACAAAAGTATCCAATGCGCAGACTCGTTTATAAATGGCATCTACGGACTTTTTAAAAGCAGCCGCTCGTGTATTTACTGCTGAGAAAGTTGGAACATCATCAAAGGTTTCTTCACGGCGACAGGATGAACCCATAGTAACAAAAACAATAACAAAGATAAGAATAGACAATAAATAAAATAATGAGATAAAAACTTTTTTACCATCATCGCCAGCTAAAAGATTAGTTTTCCACCAAGGTGTGTTTGCCATCCCTGACATAGAAGAAGAATATTTTAACGCCGTATGTAACAGGGATATGGAATCACTACGAATTGCTCAAAAACGTCAATGTAATCGGTGCGTACCGCCATTTGATCCACTTACAAGAAAAGATTTACCACTTTTCTCATGTCCTCCAAGAAGGACACCTGATAGACCTAATATTATAGAAAGTCAACGAATAATCCGAGAACGTTGCCAAGAGGTAATTGTGAATGGTACTTCCCGGACAATTCAAGGAGGAGGTCCTACTACATATATTCCGGTTGAATCTAAAAAATCATCTACAACAACGTCTGCACTCAAGGATGCGATAACTGCGGTAGAGCCTCGTTTCTATGAGTTCATTAAGCCACGGCCTCTACCCCCGGATTTCTTACAGGTTGCTCGGCAAGTAAGTAATGGGGGAGAACCTTTGGCTAAGAATACTGCTTGTGCTCTGGGTGAAATAAAAAGAGTTTTATAAATAGAATGAACGCCGATAAAAGTCAATCTGTTCTTATCCGCAAGAAGAAGGCCGCAATCCTTTCCGGATATTACCAGGCAAATCTAGCCAGCACTCCTGCGAACGCTGCCACAAGACCTGAACAGACAAGGCAGATGAGTGGAGAAGTTGTTGCTCTGCGGCAAACTGGCTGCATCATTTGTACAACAGCAAATTCAACCAATCCTTACCCTCTAAATGAGCGTAATCCTGGTGGTTGCTAATTAAAATATTTTTGTAAATATAATTTTAAATTTTCTGCGGACAATCTGCTAGAAATTCAAAATTTATCTAGAATAAAACCATTCAAGTGTTTTAGTAATACCATGACTAAATGACGTAAAGTTAAAACGCGGAAATATTTTCATAAATAATTCATTTGAAACTGTTTTTCTGTATACTCCATCTGTCTTTGTAATGTCATATTCAATTGTGCCAGTATATCCAATATTCTTAGCAATTATTTCAACACAATTATTAATTGACATCTCATTATGAGCACAATTTATGATTGAAATATTTTCCTTACTTTCAAAAATCATTACAAGCATACGAGCACAATCTTCAACATAGAGGAACTGCCGAAGAGGACGACCTGTGCCAAAAATAGTAACACTAGGCGCATTAGATTCTTTCGCAGCAATAATTTTTTGAATGACAGCAGGTATCATATGTGAATCATGTAGATCAATAGAATCATGTGGACCATATAGATTAACCGGATTTACAATAGTAATATTCATCCCATATTGTTGTATGTAGTTATTAGCCTGAAAAATCATTAAACGCTTTGCCCAACTATAAGAAGCATTTGTTGAATGGGGTTCTCCCTCTAAAATCATATTTTCGTTCATTGGATATGAAATTGGATTTGCTGGAAAAATACAGGATGAACCGCACGCAATTACTTTCTTAACTTTGAAGATATGACAAGCGCGTAATACATTCTCATTAATTAATATATTATCGTGAAAAATTTCAGTCGGATATTTAATATTCTTAAAAAGACCACCCACATTTGCGGCTAGATGAAAAACATAATCAGGTTTATGTAATTCAAAAATTTTTAATGTATTACTTTCAATTCGTAAATCACCGTCCTTTGAAGAAAGAAAAATCCACTTATATTTTGTCTTATCAACAACATTTTCCAGATTTTTTCCAAGAAGACCCGTACCACCTGTAACAAGTATAGTTTCCATTATAAAGTTCTATAAGATATATCTCTTTATATATAATGTATTATATTTAAAAGTACTATAAGTTAATATATTAATGTCAGTTGTTGTAGATACGGCCAATTACATAGGCAATGGATGGACAATAGGAAATCACTTTTTTCAGATAGCAAATGGCTATGCTTTTGCGAAGAAAACAGGGCGCAGATTAATTCTACCTCGTCATAATCTTCATCCGGAATATGAGCATTATTCTAAACAATACGTGTATAATGACTGGTATGCTAGTTGGTCACAATATGTAGACGATATTCCAGCAGGTCAAATAGCTTTATATAAGGAACCTTGTTATTCTTATAGAGAAATTAAAAATGCGCATTATCATACTATTATACTAGAAGGCTATTTTCAGTCATCTAAGTATTTTGCTTCTTGCAAAGATGAAATTAGAAGTCTTTTTAGACCAACAGATGAAATCAAGCAGCTGTGTCACACTAAATGGGGGCATTTAATGTTGAGTGAAAATATGGATATGGTATTAGTTCATGCTAGAAGAACAGATTATCTTAAGCCTCAAAATATAGAAATCCATAATCCACTTCCGCCTTCATATTATCATAATGCTTTTGCGGAGATAAAGAAACATATATCAAATCCTTTTTTCATTCTTGTTAGCGATGACCCGTCATATTGGGATTCTGTAACTATTCCCGGCCCGCATACACGTATAAATGAAGAAAATTCTGCTATAACCCTTTATTTTATGACTCATTTCAAGAACTATATAATTGCGAACAGTTCATTTGCTTGGTGGGGAGCATTTTTATCTAAACATCGTGAACCTTTGGTTATGGCACCAGAAAAATGGTTTGGCCCTGCTGGATTTTCCGATTATCAAGATATTTATGAAGACAACTGGATAAAAGTAGGACAATAGCGGGTCTAAAGCCAGTATGAAATACATTAATAAATGGAGTATATTGACACCTTTTATTATTGTAATTTGGAACATCGTCCCGATAGGAGAATTCAGTTTTTAGGAGAAATGGAAAAACTAGGGATTCCAGCAGAAAAGATTCATCGGATTGAATCGGTATATACACCAGCCTTTGGTATCTTAGGATGTGGGAAAAGCCAGATAGCAGCATTAAAGCATTTCTTAGCATCGGGAAAAGAAATTTGTGCTATCTTTGAAGATGATTTTATGTTTACTGAGTCAAAAGAAACTATACATAATATCTTAAGACAATTTTTTGAAAAGAAGGTGTATTTTGATTGTCTAATGCTTGGAGGAAATATTATTCAAGCAGTTCCCACTGAGTTATCCTATCTTAAAAAAGTATATGATGGTCAATGTTGTTCATCATATGTTGTGACACGCCAATTTGCTCCATTATTATTACAGCTGTGGGAAGAAGCATCTCGGCTGCTAGAAGAATATATATCTGAGAATAATAAACCGTTTCATTTTTACTGTCTTGATATTGCATGGAAACAGTTACAACCTCAGAATCATTGGTTTGTAGTAGAGCCTAAATTTGGTCTTCAACGAGAATCTTATTCTGATATTGAAAAGAAAATTACGAATTACTTGGTTTAAACTAACGACTTAAAGATCCTCTACACATCCAAAACAACATAAAGGTGGTCAAGCAGTTGACACCGATGCTTACGAGAAGGATAGCAGCAACTGAGAGATTCTTCGCATAGATCTGGCTAATTCCATAGAGACCAACAACAAGTTGGATGACTGCAAGAAAGTAGAAAAAATAGCAGTAGTCATATGCCCAGGCTGGCGGTGTGGAAAGAGGTAACTGGTTCATTTCTATTCTTAACTTTGACAAAAAAATATTATATTTTTATGTTATTGTTTTTTTATTGGTTTATGTTTTTGATTGGTTTATGTTTTTGATATAACTAGGAAAGGAATTTACTTGGCGCCGGCCTTCTTGGGCTGCGCAGCCTTCTTGGGCTGAGCCTTCGGAACAGGAACAGGCGCAACGACCTCAGCCTCATCGTCCTCATCCTCCTCCTCCGCCGGTGCGGGAGCAGCCTTCTTGGGCAGAACGGCTGCAACCGCGGACTCCTCATCATCGTCATCCTCCAGCTGGTTAAAGCGATTCGCTGAAGCAGAAGGCTTCTGCTGAGCACCGCCCGTATTCGCACGATTGCTCGGGCCATCATCTACGAAGCCAAAGCCACGGAGGCGCTCGGGAAGAGACTCCACTGATACCTGCTCGGCCTTCCAGCTAGGACCAAACTTAGAGCCAGCAATCCAGATACCCGTGCAGCGAATGATAGCACGGATGCGGCTGCCACGGACGAGGAGCTCCTCTACCGGTACGCCCTCATAACGCTTAGGAGCACCCTTGTTGTCAAGCGTATTAGGGTCATAGAACTCCGTGGTGAAGACGCCCTCCTTCTGCTTGAGCGCAATCTTGGTCGTTGGAGGATAGGGCTTCGGCTTACCCTCCTTGTCAACCGGGACCTTTACCATGGGCGTGTAGAACGCACTGATGACCTCACGGCTGGCGCTCGGAAGCTTGAACCAGGCCTGAGAGTTGGCCATTGCAAGCTCAATTAGACGCTCATCAAACGCCTTAGCGAACTCATAGAAGGACTTGACCTTAGGATCAGTCTCAGCATCGCGGAAGGACAGATCAACACTGTACTTCGGAGCCTTACCATCCTTGTCAAAGATATTCATGCCATACGGGAGCTGCGTCACAGGAGTCTGAACCATCCAGAGGCCACGACCGTCAAACTCTAGGTTTACGGCCTTGCCACCATTGTCCAGTACCTTGAGCGGCTTCGCCGTCAGCTTTGCGGGATTAAAATTACTAGGAAGAATTGCAACAGTAGACATATTAGCAGACGATTATGCCTTAATTATCCCGAAAAAAGGGTAGTCAAATTTTTTTGAAACCAGACAAAAAGACTAAACGACGGGATGTATCTGAGAAAGAAGAGCCATAACCCACTGCTGACTATCTACCGCTGACTCAAATAACCAGGGAAATGCTTCTGCTGCTTGAGGACAAACCTGCGTTAACGCCGTCAAAATATACATCGCTCCTAGTACACGATCGTTTCTATCTGCAGCAGAAGACACCAGTTTTTTCATAATATAACTGTTTGTTGTTCTAATTGTGGAAAGTTGTTGAATATTAGTAATTCGTGATATACCCCAATGAAAGAGTTGTTGAGGTGAAGGAACAATTCGTTCTCGGTCAATCTGAGAAAGACCAGCACGATGCTGCCAGATATCTAGCAGGTTTAGATAAAATCGTTTCTGGCTAATAAGAGAAAGAGCAATAAACCATTCTGGATCTGCTCCATACTGGAGTTCTTCCATTTGAACAAAGATTTCTACAACCTTCATTCGCCATCCTTGCTCGGGAGTAATACTAACAGTTGGAGTCCATTGAAGATCCATCTTTCTAGCACGCCTCCATTCAATAAGACGCTGTGCCTTTTGGATAACTCTTGCTGGAATAATAGACCGAGTATAGGGATTTTTTGTAGGCTCATTCTTTTCAGTTGCTTTTAGTGAAAGCATATGTAGACTCCGAATATCAAACGCATAGACTAAATTTTCAGAAACATCCCTGTAGCTAAAAAAAGAATTATTTGATATATCTTTTAGACCTTCAGTACTAAAAAAATCCTCTGAATTTACACAGGCAGCGCGATTATAGAAACCGACGCCATGAAAGTGAATATTTCTATAAATCATTTTTTGTCTATACCATGATTGAATCTTAGAAACCTTTGGAGCTTTATCTTCAATTGAAACCCAGCGAATTGTGTTTTTAAGATGAAGACCACAAAATTCCTTTTCTTCTTTTGCAAGATTTGGACATCTTTCCGCATGATTTTTCTTACTCTTAACAGAATTACATTGTACTGCAGATTGTGCGGGCATCCCAATTCTATTCATTCTCTGGTAGTTTTATTTAAGCAACATTTAAGAAACTTTTATGGACGACTTTGCCACAAAAAAGTTTGTCAGAATATCAAAAAAAGCTCTTTTTTGTCCAGTTCAAATAAAATTTGACGCCCTTTTTTTTAGAAAAGGTAGTCATTCCGCGTTCAAGTATGCCTTCTGTTTCCTCTGACACTAGTAATAAGATGCCTGCCCCCTCTGTCTCTGCTTCCGCCGCCAAGAAGACCACCAAGGCCACCAAGGCCGCCCCTGCGCCGGCTGCCCCGGTCGCTGTCCCTCCTCCCGCCCCGGTTGTCCAGCACACGGCCGCCGCCCACGCCAAGACCCCCGCCCCGGTTGCGGCCCCTGCACCGGTAGCCGTCGCCGCTCCGGTTGTGGCTGAGGTTGTTGCGGACGCTGATGAGTCAGTTGTCACCAACTTCGCTGCTCTCCTCGTCAAGTTCAACGCCCTCCGTGTCTCCCTCAACGAGCTCGCGCCGGAGATGAAGAAGATGGAGAAGCAGGTCGCCCGCCTTGAGAAGAAGGCCGAGCGTCGCCGCCGCCGCAAGACTGGCGCTGTCGGCGCTGATGGCGAGAAGAAGTCCAACCCCACGACGGTCTTCACCAAGCCGGTTGAGATCACGAAGGATCTCTGCGTCTTCCTTGGCCTCGCCGCGGGCACGCAGGTCAGCCGCTCTGATGTCACGCGCGGCGTTATGAAGTATGCAAAGGACCACAAGCTCACGGACAAGCAGGCCATCAAGCCGGATGCCACGCTCCGCAAGCTTCTCGGCCTCACGGAGGCGGACAGCCTCACCATCCTCAACCTCCAGAAGTACCTCAAGGGTCACTACGTCAAGGCGGTTGTCCCGACGGCGTAAATACTCTAATACTTAATACCCAATAACCAATAAATCCAATATATTTTTTGTTATATCCCAAGGATGCAGCAAAAAATTGAACCCAAAATTGAATAGATATTTACTTTAGTGAAGTTCTATCACAGTAATCAATGTCAGCAATTATGTCTGCCAGCAAAGTTGGAATTAAGGGCTCAGATGTGTATGAGACGACAGGTGACCCGCGGGTAAACCTGTCAGTAATGCTTGTCCGTGGTCTTACTGCCGAGAAGATACAGGTTGGCGTGGAGGCTGTCTTGGCGATGCCCTCAAAGGAGGCACTTGAAGACCTCTGTGTTCTTCTCTTTCAGACACGCAATATTCGCGGCGGCAAGGGTGAGAGGACTCTAGCATACGATATGCTGGGAGCACTGGATAAAAAGCAACATGCACTCAGTCTGGCTCTGCTCCCCCTCTTCTCACACTATGGATGCTGGAAGGACCTTTTCGTCTTGGGACAAAATGTCGCATTCAAGGAGACTGTGCTTGAACTTACCGTAAAGCAGTTTGCTGCTGATAACACTGCTGTCAAGGCCGAGGGAGGAAAGGTTTCTCTTCTAGCAAAGTGGGCTCCTCGGGAGAAGAGTTTCAACGGTCTGCTGGCTAAGTGGCTAGCTAATCGGCTCTTCCCCCATTTGGCTATCCTTTCCGAGAGGATGAAGGCGTATCGCAAGATGGTCTCTGCTCTTAACAAGCACATTGATACTGTGGAGGTGAAGATGTGTGACCGCCACTTTGCTGACATTGAGCCGAGTCATGTTCCAGGTCGCGCTTTGCAGAAGTATCGCAAGGCTTTCCTCAATGAGGCTAGCACTTTCAAGAATGGCCACCATGACAAGTATGCTCGGGGTGAGAGGAGCACGGAGTATGACCGGATTGAAGGCGCAAAGCATTTCTCGGAGCACTTTGCTGCTGGTGCCAAGGGGGAAGTAATCCTTAAGGGGGCTGACACAGTCTATCCGCATGAGGTCGTAGAGGCTGTCTATAATGGGGCCAGCTCGGAGGCTGAGCGGAACCTGCGACTTGGACAGTGGTTGGCTTTCGTGGCTAAGGCTAAGGAGGGTGGAGCTCTAAAGAACTGTCTAGCAATGTGTGATTTCAGTGGCTCTATGAGTGGCCAGCCATTGATGGTATCTCTTGCACTGGGTCTTCTTATTGCTGAGGTCTCGGGGGCCAACAAGATTCTGACCTTTGATTCAGAGCCTCAGTGGCATACCTTTGATCCAAAGCAAGATCTTTATCAGAAGGTCGCTTCTATCCGCGATATCGGTCAAGGTGTCAGCACAGACTTTCAGAAGGCCATGGATCTTGTACTGCAGGATATCAAGGAGCGGCGCGTTAAGCCTGAGGATGTAGTCAAGGACCTCATTGTCTTTACAGATATGGGGTGGGATCAGGCATACTCGTCTTCCGAGCAGTCTCCTTACACAGGCAACTCTTACAGGCACAATGTCAAGACAGCCGAGTGGCAAACCCACATTCAGATGATTCGGGAGAATTTCAAGCGCGCAGGAGAGGATATGTGGGGCGCCCCCTTTGTACCTCCCCGCATCGTTATCTGGAATCTTCGCGCGGCCTATGAAGACTTCCATGCTCGTGCTGATGAGGAGGGTGTTGTCATGCTGAGTGGCTGGAGTCCTGCGCTCTTTAAGGTCTTGCAGGAGAAGGGCATTGAGGTACTAACTCCCTACGCTGGTCTACGTCTTCAGTTGGATGACCCAATGTATCAGCCTGTTCGTGAACTTGTTCGGGCGCACATGGAAGCTAACAAGGGTATCTTTTCCCACTTGTCATAAACTTATTTAAAGTAACAATTACAAAAACATTAATGCTGATTCCAAGCGAAAAATTTTTAAGTATTTTACTTAAGAATAAAATAACAATTAATGGTGTTTTACATATTGGAGCACATGATTGTGAAGAATTGCCTTTTTATAAAGAAATATGTGATACTGAATCAATCATTTGGATTGATGCTCTTGAATTTAAAGTAAATGAACAAAAAGCCAAGGGTGTCAAGAATGTTTTTTGTGCTGTAATTTCCGATAAAGATAACGAGGATGTAAATTTTAATGTATCAAATAATTATGCGTCATCTAGTATTTTACCTCTTGGTACTCATACTGTAGAGCATCCTCATATTCATTATATTGGATATATACCAACTAAAACAGTTACAGTTGACACTTTCTTGCAGAGAAACAATCTTGACCCTAGAAAATATAATGTATGGAATATAGATATTCAAGGCGCTGATCTACTTGCTTTAAAGGGGGGCGTAAATGCTCTTAAACATGTAAATGTTCTTTATCTTGAAGTAAATGAGAAGGAACTATATGAGGGTTGTCCGAATGTGAAAGATATTGATGATTTTGTATCAAAATATGGATTTACGCGTGTTTTAACAGAAATGACTATACATGGATGGGGTGATGCTATTTATGTAAAAAATTGACGCTATAGCAGCAGCATATAACCAGAAGAGAAAATGCCTACCTGCGAAGCCCGAATTTATGTTGCGCACCCTGCGACGGGTACGTTCCGAGCAAAGCAATGTCGTTATGCTGGAAAAACGGATTTTCATGGAGTTCCAATGTGTGGAATCCACCGCCGGCGGCTCATTTCAGGCAAGAAATGGTTTGGTTTTGTATTTCAAGATGAGCCGAAGATTACAGTTACCCACGAACTATGCGATGAACATAATTATTGGGGAACAGCAATATATTGGGAGCCTAAGCCGGAATAATAAAATGAGCCTGTACTTTATAAGTACTGGGTAAGTATTTTACAAGGAAATCTTTATAAGTCTTCTCATGAAGACGCCAATTTATATTTGCTTCCAGCATAATTGTATCAAAACGACTAATATTTATTTTTTCATTATCTTTTTTATAGTGTGGATTAAACATTTTATAGTCATTGATTAAAATTAATATTTTGGCTTGAATATCTTTTCTATGTTTTTCCTGCTGGTCCTCTTCTATTTGCTTTTTGAGTTTAATAGTAGTTTGAATTATTTTCTTTTGTTCCGCATCTAAGTCAATTACTTTATCATAAATCTTATCCAAAAGCTCATTTGAATTATTATATGAGTCAATAACTAACCAGCATTGTTTTCCAGCCTCATGAATTTCTTTACAAACTGGAATAAAATCAGAATCATTGGAACAGATAATAAAAGTATTTATTGCTGGATTTCTATGGAGATCTTTCATAATTTCAATAACAAGA
>Ga0304730_1000743_pt1 | contig 26940 bp, 35 predicted proteins | sample M_130628_MF_Meta_FD_190474 | JGI IMG/M metagenome (GOLD analysis project Ga0304730, IMG submission 190474) | Freshwater microbial communities from Lake Montjoie, Canada to study carbon cycling - M_130628_MF_MetaG (v2) (version 2) | ecosystem: Environmental > Aquatic > Freshwater > Lake | place...
CGCACCAAAGCCAAAGGATTTTGATGACACTATCGACTTTTGATCACCCAAGAGTAAGAAATAGCGACCCAATGACAAGTTGGGTGGCTGCGGGGTCTGCCAAAGACCTTGCCAAAGCCCACGCCACCAAGATCATCCAATGCCTTAAAGATCACGGGAGTCTAGGCAAAGATGGTATTGCTCACCATACTGGTTTGGAGTCCATGCAAGTCGCTAGGCGGTTGCATGAGTTGGAGAGAGAGGGAGAAATCTGCTTGACGGGGAATGTGGTTAAGTCAAAATCTAACCGCTTAGAACGCGAGTGGAAGATAACCCCAATCCAGAGGGAATTGCTGTGATTACAGAAAGCATTACCAAAGAAATCTATGATCTGCCCGAGCATAAGCAGCTTAGAGAAGATGTAAGAAACTTTATTGTTAAACAAGAAATCTTACAAACCATTCAAAACTGTCCCATGTGCGCCCAACACCGAGAGGCTAAAAACCTTTGGAGAAAAGTGGCACTTGATCTTTTTACGAGGCAAAAATGACACCAGAAGATGAAGAATTTGAACGAATCTCGCGTGAAATCAGACGCAATGCTGCTGAAGATGACGATATTCAAGAATACAAACGCCCTTGGGTTTGGCTAACTGAAGAAGAAATAAACAATTTTGAATGGGAAGAGGGTCAAAGTATGTACGATATTGCCCGTTTTGTAGAGGCTAAAGTTAAATGGAAAAACACATGAACGCCTTTCACAAAGACTTTATGAAAACCTTTTACCCTCATTTTTGGTCAGCACCTAAAATACAGCCTAAAAGGGATATTAGGGTTCGCCAGTTCCATGTATTTGCGAGGGCAAGATGAGTTATCTAGTAGGCTCTCTGCCACCTTTAAAATGCTTTATACGCAAAGAATTCCTGTATGACCACCACAAGGGTCATGGAGAGTTAGAACCCTGTATCTGGGTGTCTCTCAAAGCCATACGAGGGCAAGTCTTTAGGATTGAGTCTCTCTTACCTAGATATGGGGCTTTGTACGACAAACTACCCATCCACGCTTACTGTTGGAAAGATGGCGGTGACTTGCCCTTAGACGCTCTCCAGTTGTGGGATTGTCTAGGGTATCGGTTTACCATCATTGAAAAGGTTTTACTCAGGAATCTAAGTGTCAAGGTCTTTGGAAAAGACCGCCAATGGCACTTTGGTACTTATATGTTTACTGTGGACTTTTGTGCTGACCAGACCGATATTGATACGGGTTTTTCTGAGACCGCAGAGGAACACAAATCCTTTAATTTCATTAAACTCGACAACGGACAGTTTGCTTGCCAACCCAACAATCGGTGTATCTGGTACGATCAAAGTCTAGTCTCAGGAACACTAACTCCAGACTTTAATGTTGCCACCCAGACCTACTCGGTGGACGGGTCACGCAAGTGGGTTGCCTCAGATGATTGGTTTTACGATATAAGGAGTCGAGATGCTTAGCAGTATTCTTACCATTATTGTTGTGCTACTTATTGGCGCGTTTGTCGGTGTTGGCATCCTAGTGGCAGTTCTTTGTATGAGTGTAGAGGATTAGCCATATACCCTAACCCCTTGTTTATCAATAATAAGGGCTTGCTTACGGGGAGAGTCAAATAACTTGTTGGGTATAGAGACATGAGTCCACCCACCACCTTTAACGGGGTCAGAAAACTCCCTGATCACTTGGTCATAGCCAATCCCAGACGCAATGATTGCTTTCACCACCTCATCAGGGGTCAAGCCAGGCACTCTCAGATCGGCAGCGCACCCTACCCTATGCTGAGAGGTATCTTTTGAGCCTACCGCGTCATTAACCGCTTTACTGCGGAACGCAGAGTTAACCATGATTGGCTTACCGCCAAGCACAGTTTTGACTGTTTCAAGGAATTCAGCCAATCTTTTAAGGTTTGCAAGTTCAATTTCATTTGGTATGTTCTCCAGTTCCCGATGCTCGGTGTGTGTTAACTCTTCAAGTGTGAAATGCTCTGTAAGGTTCATTTTTTCACCTTATCTGCTATTTTTTCCATTGTTCTACCACCAAAGTAAAACGACATTACTAACATTCCCCATTGCCCAAGTAGTTCCACATAAGCCCCCCTAGTTTCCCATCCAAAGATTGAGGCTACTGCAAAACCGCTATACGCCAACAAAAGGAATATAAGGGTCGCTGGGCGTATGTTCTTGGACAACCAAGAGTCAGATGCCATATCTGCTTTGAGGCGGTCTGTGAGGTTGTTTTGCTCTATTTTGTAATATTCAAGTTCCATTTCAGCAAGTTTTTGAGCAGCTTGTGGGTCACTCGCAATAGCCTTTGCAACAGCATCAATGGAATCAGAAACACCAAATTTACTAGCCAAAGCGGTAACAGCAGCACCACCCAGAGGGCCAGCCACAGCAGTTGCCAATGTGGGTGCGATACCCTTGAGAATATTGAATAGTTCATTCATTTACTTTCCTTGAGTTCTCGTTTAAGTTTGCGTAGTTCCCTGATTTCTTGCTTAAGTTGGGCTTTCATATACAGCGTTTCAATGTAGGCAATGGAGGTCGTAGCAACGATCAGGCACAACGCTACCGCGCTTAAAACCCACCCGATAAGACGCGCAGTTGCCACATTACCCACCCAAAAAGTGATGATATAAATACCACAGCAATTACTCCACTAGTTAACTCAATAGCCCTGATCTCTTCCTGTTCCTTTTGCCACCGCAATAGTCTCATTTTCTTGACTTCTTCTGCCCTAGCCCATTCCTGTTCTTGTTGAATTCTTGCATACATCTTCAAAAATCTGGTGTATATCGCTTTGAGTTCTGCTGGTGCATATACAGTCATTTGCTCACGAATCTGGGCATCCAAATTTTCCATTTGGAGTTCAACTAGACTTCGCTCTATCGCTTTTTTTGAGGTGTTTTGCGTAGGGTCGTAGCGTTCCTTAGATTCTGCTTCCAGCGATGCGTAGTAGTTTTTTAACTGCGCTTGTATTTCAAAGAAATTGCCCAGTTGCACACCCACATCGTTAATGACTTGCAACTCCATAGATTCATAGGATTGGTCTTTTTTGAGGGCTTTCTTTTGCGCCACAGGCTTGGTTTCGGCAGGCTTGCTAAACAAACCAATAAACCAATCCCACAGACCTTTAATTGCTTTAATGTCTGCTTGTACGCCTTGAATGGTGGATTTTGCACCCTCCAATTCCATACGACCTTCGTGCAACATCGAGCAACCTTGTTTAATTGCACTATAAGCAGATTGAGCCAAAAGTAACAACGAAAAAGGGTCAATGTCACACTCCGATCATTTTCTTGACAAACTCTGCCGCCACGCCAGGCCCGAGCAACACGACCAAGATCACCGCATACAGCAAATACTCAATCTTTGCCATGCGCTTTTCACCCGTGGACAAAGACTCGTCTATCCGCTTGTATCTCTCAGCGCACAGAACTTCGTGAATCGCTAGGCGTGTCTCAGTATCCTCAAGCATTACCAAGGCACTCCAGTAGCACTTACAGGATTCTTCTTAGCATCAATCTGCGCTTGCAGACTAGCCTCTACCGCCTTTTTGTCTACTCCATTAGCCCATATCCAATCTAATACAGTTGCTTGCGTTAAGTCAGCATAGGGAGTTGTGGGTGTTCCATCAGCCCATGAACTTGTTGAGTATGTAGATGCGGAGTAATCTCCATCTACTGCGCTTGCAGTCCAATGTGCAGTTGTTACAAACCCATTAGAGGTTTGGCGGTCTAGTTGTGTAATTGTCCAAGTAGTAGCCATTATTTGCTCTCCAAAGCCACGATTCGGGCGGTTAGTGCGTTGATTGTTTCGGCTTGTGTGTCGTTAATCGCTTTTAGTTCTTTTATGGATGCCACAAGCAATGGAATTACATCTGTGTATGCAAGCCCAAGAGTGCCAATTTCATCATTCAAAGTATTTACTGCTTCTGGAAATACTGCTTTGACATCTTGAGCAATTAGGAAAGAACGACTTGTTCCCTCTTCATCAGTTTTAAACCTACCAGTTACAGAACGCAATGAATTAACTTTTTGCAATCCGTTTGTAATAGGAATTAAATCTGTTTTTAATCGCTCGTCAGAAGTGCCTGTCCATGATGTTCCGCCATTGGTTACATAGACACCAGTACCAGAAGCATTAAATACGCAATAGTTACCAGAACCATCTGGACCAAATGACCACTTAACAGAACCATTGGTAATAGCCATTTTTAAGCCATTAACGGGTGCGGCTGTTCCATTAACTAATAATTCACCAGCAGAGGTTAGCATCATTTGTGAGCCATTAAATTTCATGGCTACTTGTGCGCTACCAGCATCATTCTCAGCAGATAGGTTTAATGTTCCACTTGAATCAGTTACTCTTAAATTAGCATTTGTGGCAACTCTGACATAAAGTTTTGCATTAGGCGATGTAGTGTTAATCCCCACATTACCAGAGGAGTCGATACGCAAAGCCTCATTGCCTGCGTAATATGCACGTAAATAAGTAGAAGCATCGCTTTGCCAACTCCATGCACCAGCGTTATCCCACATAACATACTGACCCGCACTAACAAATACATTACCAGCAACTTGCAGTTTCTGCGTTGGAGAGGCAGTACCAATCCCCACATTCTGTGAAGTCGAAACAGTAATCGCAGTAGTGCCAGCAGACTGCAAAGTTAGCGCAGTAGCTGCGGCACTCGAGAGTGAACTGATAGTTGGAGTTGTAATGGTTGGAGAGGTAGCCAATACATTGTTACCAGTACCCGTGTTAGTAACGCTTACCAAACCCTTAGAGGCATCCGTAGCAACCGCGCTAGATGCTGTCAAACTAGAGAAGATCGGTTGTGCGCTAAAGGTTGCTATACCGCCAAGCGTCACAGCACCCGCCACATTAGCCGTTGTACCCACATACAAAGCCTTGGCTATACCTACACCACCACCAGTAATGATCGAGCCTGTGGAGATGCTAGAAGAGTCCGTTACTAGGCTAGAAGTAACTCCTTGGGCAAAGGTAATCCGAGCCGTTGTGGTAGTTTGTCCGTCCTTGGTGATGGCGGTTGTCAGTCCTGTGGCTAGGTCAGTAGTCAACGCATTAAACGCTGAAGACGATATGACTGTGCCTGCTACTACTGGTTGACCAGTAGAGTTGATGTTAAATGTTCCACTTCCGTTGTAACTCATTTGTATTACCTCTGAGGTTGTTGTGCTAGTGCGTTAGCCATAGCTGCTTGTCTTGCTAACTGTTCATTGTATTGACGAACTCGCTCGGGCAATTCACGAACTGTATTTTGAGCAACATTGCCCTTTTGAAGTAAAAGTTTGGCAATTTCGTTGCGTGTTGTTTCTGGGGTACTTGCTTGGCTAAGAAGTTTTGTAAGAGTTCCAATTGCGGGAAGTGGATTACCTTGAGATGCTGAACTTACCGCTTGACCCGCTTGGGCTGTATTTCTCAAAGCATCTTCATTGATTCCAGATAATCTTGCTGCAGTCTGTGACCCTCTGCCTACGCTTTCAATCTCTTTTAATCGAGCCTCACGCGCCACATCAGACGCGAATTTGCGGTAATCATTGCCAAATATCTCTTTTAGTTTGTCGCTTGTAGCAGGCTCTTTCCACATTTTCAAAAGGGAAGTTTGACCGCCTTCAGTACCCACTTTGTCTTTCAAAGACTGTAAAACACCGATTCTGTAAGCCTCAATCTCACTTTTACTCATGCCCTGAGTAGCATCTGCAACCTTGATTGCGTCCTCTTTCATGGCATTGCGACCAGCCTTAACCGCGCCCTCTAACTGAGACGGGCCTGCAAACGCATCCCTAGCCTCTTTGTAGATGCTACCCAATGGGTTTGTGTCGCTCTTCAACGCTTTGTCTTTAGGACTCATATCGTCCATCTTGTTTGTCAGACGAACCCGTAAGTCGTTGTAAGCATTACTGAGTGCAGTTGGCTTGCCAAACTCACCCTTAGAATTTTCTGCCAAATCAAACAAAGCCTGTTTAACCTTGTCCAAGGTATCAAAGGGAATATCGTCACCCACCTTGATTTTGGACACATCAATTGGCGTTGTGCTTTTAAGTTCTGCCAACAATTCAGCACCACCATGAGCCGTTTTAGACGCTTGGATTAGTTTGGATAGGTCATCATCAACCCGTACAGAAACACCCTCTAATTGCTTGTATAAAGGCGCGGAGACTGTTTGTTTTTCAGCAATCAATCCGCTTAGTGTTCCTGTGTAAGTCTTGCCAGCAGTACCTAAAGCCTCATCTGCCGCGGTTACTAACCGCTTTGCTCTGGTGGCTTGTTGGTTGCGAATGAACTGCTCTACCAAGTCCTTCGCTTGACCAGGCAAAGTAGCCATCAAGTCCAAATAACTCTTAGAGGTTTGTCCTCCAGCCCCTGCAATCGTTGCCTCTGGACCTTGCGTCATCAATTTAGCCTCAACTTGTGCCAATGGGTCACCACCGCCACCTTGGAAGTAATTTCCTCGACCACTTCTTGACAACAAATCTGCCAATTTCAATTTAGCCGCGTCCATAGCGGTAGATTCGCTAATACGCTCTCCAATGTTCCTAATTACGCCACCACCCATGCGTCCAACAGTAGCCCCGACAGGGCCTAATACTGTGCCTGCAACGGCTTGACCTTGTTTAAACGCAGGGTAGGAGGCTTGTTCTCCCATAGTGACCGCAGGGGTTAATTGGCTTGATGCGCCACCCACAATGGCAGAAGTTCCCAACAAGCGAGGAATTGTGCTGACCGCTTTGGCAGGGATTAAAGCAGAAGTAGCTGCGGCAGTTGGCAAGATATTGCCTACCATTCGGTTGACATCAAAGCCCTCATCCCCTACTTGTTGGCGTAGGGCTTGGTAGGCTTCTTCTCTATCTCTGATTTCTTTGTCAATAGCCTCTGGTCTTGGGTTTGCCAACAAAGCATTAGCCAACTTAGACACTATTGGGATATTGCTTGCCCGTAATTGGGCGGGGATTACATCAATTGCCTCATTTATTGAGGGTGGGACATTTCTTGCTATGAACTGTGCGCCAGCATTGATTGGGTCTTTTATGCCCATCAAGATGCCTTGACCAGAAATATCTCTTGGCTCTGGTGCTTGTTGGGGGGCTTGTTGCGGTGCTTGTTGAGGCGGTGGTGCTAAAGGCTGTGCGCCATGCGCTTGATTAGCCAATTTCCAAGCAGTTTTTTCATCAGCCGCGTCTACCTCATAAGTAGCATTGCCAATATCAACTTGAAAAGTAGCCATTATTTAATCCTCCGAACCGCACCTACTGGTGGTTCTTCGCTAGGTGTAGTAATAGCGGGTGGCATTGCAGGGCCTTGGTAATAAGTGGCAAGTGATGAAGTTGTTGGGTTTTTCAACATTTCTTGATATTTTCTTTCGTGCTCTGCATACGCAAACCGAGCCGCCCGTTCACTTGCTAGGGCAAGTTGTTTAATCTCAGGAATTGTCAAATCTTCAATTTTTCCAGAATTTGCCCGTTCAGCAAGCAATCCTTCGCTCTCGGTAATTGCGCCTTGACCCTTCATTTGTGAACGACCTTGTAGCGTCATTTCTGCAAGTCCACGGATTACATCGCGTGTGTTTGCCAATTGTTGTTTAGCATCTGCACCGCCAACGCCCAAGGCTTGACCCATTTGAGCCAAAGTGACGCGACCGCCCGCAAATGGGCCTGCAATGATTTTGCCCGAGTCAATAGCACCAACAACACGCTTTGCCGCGTCCACTTGTTTAACAGCACCAGTTGCAATGTCTACCGAATCCTTCATCATTGGGCCAATCTGAGCCGCAATGCCTTCACCCATCTTGTTCTCAATTTTTACATTTGTTCCCAATGGATGAGAGGTTTGTTTCGCAATCAAATTGCGATACATATTCTTACCTTCTGGACTTGTTGGCTCTACGCCTGCGGCTTTAATTGCCAATGTAACGCTTCTATTAAGTTCTGGTTCTTTTTCGTATGGTGTGGCACTTAATGGGCGATCAATTATTTCGCCTTTTTTGCCATAAACTCTTTCAAATAAAGTGCCATCAGCCTTTTGTAATACTTGAGGAGTTGTTCCATATTCTGGTTGTCCTTTTTGGATAAATTCAGCCAATTTTTGAGCCTGTGGATTAGCACTCATTGCCAATATATAGGGATTTAAATTAGGCGCGTTACCAGTAGGCGCACCAACCATAGTTGCACCGCCCGCATTAGGCGCACCACCCACCGATGTGGCAGGCGCACCACCCATAGGTGCGCTAGGCGCGTTGCCCATGCCTGCACTTCTTAGAATATTTTGGAAATCTTGGTTTTCTATGTTTTTGCTTAACAGAGCACTAGCCATTGCCGAGGTTAGAGGATTTCTCATGCCTTGACCTAAATAGGCTTGCTGTTCTTCTTGGGTTCTTGCTCTTGTTGGAACACCCATTTGCGCGGGTTCTACCGCCATTCCTTGAGGATTAACTTGCAAATCCTTGCCCATCATTCCCATTTCACGATAGTCTGCCTCACTAGGCTTATAAGTCTGCTCTGGAGTATTTGGAGTGCCTTTTATGCCACCATAGTTAGCAATCCAATCAGTAGCCTCAGTTCCCACTCGATTAACTAAATTTCTTTGATCTTCACGGGCAGCTTTCTCCTCTGAGCCTGCCATATAGCCTTGCAACATCTTTGCCAATCCCATGTAAGGAGAGGCACGAACCCCCGCTTGCTGTGGGACTTCTACGGGTTGTAATGCCTGTTGTCCAAGCAATTGAGCCATTTGCAGTCTGCGCTGTATCGCTGCGCTTTCTGCTGTGTAGGGGTTTAGGTTAATGTCAGGCATTTATCCTCCCATAATTAACCATCATGTATCCATCTGCGTGATGGATAACTGCTTGTGGCATTACTTGCTCAACTTCTTGAGCCATCACACCAATTTCGTGTCTGCCTTCAATGTCGTATTCGTAAATGCCAATTCCTAACTTATGTGTACCAATACGCACAATATTAGATTTCAGTCTGCGGTCAGATTTAGCGTAACCATAAGACGCTGCACCACCTAACGAATACAGACCCGCTAAGTTTTGGTTATATGTGCCTGTGTTTTGGTTAAAGGTGTTTTGGTCAAATTGACCTTGCAAGGTAGCTGCGTTAGCAATCGGTGGGGGCGCAACATTAGCACCCGTGTATTGCTGAAACTGAGGATTCTGTATCTGAGAGCCTTCCACCAACGCATTGACCTCATTAAGAGGCATTTGACGCTGTTGAATGGCTTGTCCCAACGCTTGTTGTTGGGCAGTATTGGCAAATTGACCGCTTTGCAAGGCTTGGTTAAAGCCTTGGGTGTTTGCGCTTATATCTAAGCCTAGACCTTGTAAAACCGCTTGTGTTCTTGCGTCATTCTCTTGTTCACCAAGTAATTTGATAGCGTTGTCATACGCCTCTGTGCCTGGTCGCAAGCCCTGATTGATCAATTGAGTCTCTGTGCTCACTCGGTTTTTTGCCATGCTAGGCTCTAAACGAGACATGATCGCCTCTTGACCCGTAGTGCCTGCGTTTACAGGCATTCTGGCTACTCCAGAAGTATCTAATCCAGTTTGTACGCTTGGCCCACCAAACGAGAAAGGCGTTCCCATTGTTTTATCAACCGCAGAAAACCCTCTACCCGCCAAGTCTGTCAGTCTGTAACCTAGTGCTTGTTGTTGCTCTAAGGTGCGTTGCGCGTCTGGGGTTAGCGTTTGTCTTACAGTAGGAATATCACCATCATAAGTAACTGTTTGATTTCCATACGGAGAGTAAACATTAGGATTACTTAGTTTGGCAGTAGCCCGAGCCGACTCCAAGTTAGCTGCGCCCTGTGCCACGGCTGCCCCCGTATAGTCTGGGGCTGCGGGGGCTGATGGGGGTTTACCCACAATCACTTTTGTTAATTCGTTGAGCCAACCCATATATTCTCCTAAAGAGTACCGCCACTAGCAAACACTAAGTCACTAGCGACCCATTGCAATTGTATGCCTTGGGAGGCACTTTTTATCAGGGGTGCAAACGAATAACCAATCTCAGTTACCCCTTGCCAAGTAGCGTTTGGAACTAATCCATCACCCCAAACCCCTGCATCCCACAAAGATGTATCCCAAACCGCATAGGTCTCAACAGTAAAGTCTAGTGAAACACTCTCATCTAGTATGTTGTAGTCCACATTTACATTTCCGTAGACTTGTGGCGTTCCATTGGTAAACAAGTGGTAGCGAATCATCTCGCATTGCTTTTGGTTGGCTCTGCCATAGGTCTGAAACGATTGCAAGCCAAATGAGGCTATATCATTCCCTGCGTCTGCATTGGTGTTCCACGCCTGACCCACATATCCATCACCCCCAAAATAAGGGTTATCTTGGTATAGCACCCAACAATTAGCCGCCCAACCCGTGAAGTTACACCAAGACTTAGTGATGTTGTTCATCACATATTGCTGTTGTGCGCCTGTCGAAATAGGCACATTCATAATCAATTGGTTTTCTTTAGGGAAATACAGCAAACACCACCCAAAATTAGATGAATAGTTTGATATTGCCGAACTCATGGCATATTGGATTTTGTTAGTAATCGACACCCTTGGGTCTAGCCTAGAACTCTGCAAAGCCCCCGACATCGGAACTACCCCGTCCTGAGTAATGATCAATAGGTCACCACCAAACTTAACCCAACACCTTGAACCGATAGGCGCACCGACTGTATAAACACCGATTAAAGAGATGCCTGTGGGAGTGGTGGGGTCAGTTAACCTCCACACCATAACCTCGCCCCTAGAGGTAATAAACGCCAAATAGTCATCCATGCCATAGCCAGCGTCTAGCGTCCATGTCATGCCTGCTACTAAGTAGCCACCCATTTGAACTAGGGAAGACATATCCAAGGCAACAGCCGCGCCAGCAATGGCGTTAATCGGCAAATACCATGCTTTTAGCGTTTGGTCTTGGATTAACCAAATGCGGTTTTTAAATAGGTTGATGTTTGAGCACAGGGCGGTATTGACTCCCGTGATGTCATACCCTGCCCCATCTCCGTCTTTGTGCCAAGCAGAACCATCGTAACTGCGTAGTTTGTCAGCACCATTGACCATCATCAGGTATGAACCGCCCGTACTGGTGAAGTTCACAGACTGCCATTTGGCATTGGTAAGCCCTGACAAGTCGGCTGCACCCACCGCGCCTGAGTTAGTCACATTGTAAATATACTGCCCCACAGCAGCGAACAGTTTGTCAGACGAACCAGAGGCGTAAGTCATTACAGACTCAACTTGACCCGTCATGCCTGTGGCGTGTTGGGTGTAGCCGTTTCTCAGGATGACCGAGTTCGTGCCAGGCCACCAATTCGTCAGCGTCACCGCATCCTCAATCGCCATTGACCCTAGCGAATCCCGAGCATTCCACCCACCAATCGGGGCAGGCACAGTTATCGTGGTTGCGCTTTGGGTCTTTAACTTAGCGTATTTGGCGTATTGTTTGAGCATTATTTTTTATTTCTTTCAGAGATTGCTCTGGCTTTTGCTCTTGCATCTTCCTTGGACGAAGCCCCCCATGCCTTTAGCGAAAGTGCTAATCGGGTGGGTTCTCCGTTCTTTTCCATTGGCCCAGGCATTGCGCCCATACGCGCTAGGAAAGACGCTCTACGAGGGTTATCGCCACTCTTTACAGGAGGCTTGAGGTTCATGCCTTCTGCCTTTGCAGAGGCGCGTCCCTTGGCGTTTAAACCGCCCTCGGGGTTCTTACCCTCTTTGCGTTGCCAAGCCGCGCTCATTTCTTCTTCTCAGGCTTTGCAGTCTTAGCAGCTTGCTTGAAGTCTTTAGCGGTAGGTGCGCCCTCTGTGCCAGGCTTTCTCATCCTCTCGCCCGAGCCTGCGGCTATCCTCTCCCTCTTTGCTTGGATATTTGCATAAAGTCCGTCTAATTTCATAACGCCTCCTGTTAAACGCTTGGCCAGTTGCCGTCTTGCACAGACCAAGGCCCGACCAATTGGTTCATGCCTACTGGTGCTAAAGACATGGATGGAACTGGTACATCTTGAGCCTTGTTGTAACTCAATGCCCGTGTGAATTCACCCAACTCAATGCCGTAATCAAGTTTCTTGGCTTTTAGGAAGTAGAACTTTAGCCCTGCCATCATCAGGTCATCAGGGAATACAGAAGTGTCGGTGTCGGCTGTGAACTCGGCTTTTGTGCCTTCGGAAGAACCCGTAGCGCACACCCAGTAGTTTGACACATACTCAAAAGAGAAGTTGTAAACAGTCGTAAGGGCTTGGAATATGCGGAATTTGCCGTTGTAGATACGATAACGCTCACGAGGGCCAATAGAGATAATGCCACCTTGTAAGAACTGCCAATCTTGGCTAGATTTTGTTCCAATGTTGCGCCAATGGTCTGTTCTGTCCCAGTTGGTGTCTGAAATCATGCGGTCATACCCCGCAGGCAAGTCGTAATCCTGTTTGGCAAAGGTCATAGAGACCGATGCGGTAGAGGTCGTTACAGGCGCGTTTAGCGTTACCTGAGTGCTACTGTCAATCGTAAGAATCTCAGCGTAGGGGGTTTGTCCTGTCCCCGTGATCACATTCCCGACTTGTAAGTTTGCCGTACTAGGGATGTTTGTGATGATCTTAGAGTTTGCGGTAATTGTTCCCGTTGTGGAAACCGCATTTTGTGTTTGCCAGATGTAGGCTTTTACTAACTTTTGCCATTCAAAGTCCCTTACAAGGTCTTTTCCGAGACGCTGTGCAAGGGCTAAAAGTTGGATGGTTTGGTTGTTCGTAGACCCTATTACTAGAGGCGGTTGGGTTAGTCCAAGTTCGCCTGAGACCTGATCAACCAACTCCAGTAGGGTGTAGGACATTTATTCCACCAATTCTTTTTTAGGTCTGCCAGATTTCTTAGCAGTTAACTGATTAACCAATTCCCTCAATTGTGCCATTTCTTCCTCTTGTTGTGCGAGTTTGGCATCGGTTTCAGCACGAATTTTATCGAATACTGCGGAATCCTTGGCTGCGGCTATGAACGCCCGAGCCTTATCCCGTAGGTCGTTAAAGCCCATGATCTTGTTGCCCACGCTGTCTGCAAGTTGTGCAAACTGGTCAATTGTGAAGATATGCAAAGCCTTAAATTCAGCCTTTTGGGTCTCGCTAATTGCTGACCACACATCAATTGGAGTGCCTGATACCCGTTGTTCTTTCTTTTGCTCAAAACGCGCCCACTCAATTGGAAATTCGTCAATGTCTTGTTCGCGCATAGGACGATCTACCACCAAAGTGGAGTCACCAGGCACTAATTTCTTCAAAAATATCTTTTCTTCAAAGATCGGACGCTTTTCGGTCATTGTCTTGAAGTTGTTTTGCACTTGCACAGTATGGAAAAACACCGCCATCTTGCCTCGGTTGTCTTCCATAAAACTATCATTTGTCCAGTTTGCGTCTTGCATATTAAGTCCTTTGTTTAAGAATTTTGGCAGTTTCCTGCATCAGCCCGTCACCATGAAATATAACCTCTGCGTCTTGAGTCTCCAAGAACTTTTCCATCTCTATCGCAGCTTGCACCATTTGCTTAGTGGTTTGGAATGTCCTCTCACCCGCTTGGACTAGGATTTTTTCCTGTTCCTTGCCCAAATGTTCCCCCGCGTGTCTGCTCTCTGTAAAACTGTTATCCATACCAAAGATATGGAACTTTCTGTACCCAAGAGCTGCGCTCACATTCATCGCCCTCATACCTACTGATGACCCACCACCGATCAGGCTCTCCATCCCCTCTGGATGTTTGTCTGCTACCCACGCCACAGTCTCAAAGTCATCCCCGTTGACCAGATGCCATATCTTGACCTGATGCCTCTTTAAAGCCTCAAAATAGGTCGGATGGCATACAGATGCCAATAGGTACTTTGTAGCCTTCTGGGGCTTCTTTAGCATCCTAGCCTTATGTTCTCTAGGGTCGCAGTCAATGTGCCAATCAGGTGTTATCCCCTTGTCCACTAAGAAGTCGTGCGCCCCTGATACTGTGACCATTGGGCGTTTGATGGTTTTCCAAGTGTCTTTTAGGGATGGGCCATAACAGACGATAGACACCCACCGATCATTGAATTTGTCTCGCTTTTTCAACAATGGGAGGTGTAGCGACTTCTCCATCTGCTTATGCCTTTCGGCATTGGTCATAACGCCTTTAAGCATTCAACCCTCATATCTCTAAATGGGAAATGGTAGTTTGGCTCACAGAACTTGATCTCTGTCATGCCTACCGATTCAAGCATATTTCTTAATGGATTTTGAAACCAACCCCATTTGTGGCACATTGCCTCGCTTTTGTGCTTGGGGTCACCATATAACGCCCACATGGTCATAAAGGGCTGTAATGGCTCTTTGCTATGGACGCAGTTGGTTACATAGGCAAACACCTTATCCATGCAAGGCATTTCGAGAATCATCTTACCGCCTGGCTTTAGGATTCGTTTCCACTCTGTCAGCACATCAGCGACTTCCCACTCGTAGAAGTGCTCTAGCACATGGATAGCTGCCACCGCATCCGCGCTGTCTGAGGCAATTTCTAGTTTTCTAAGGTCGCACTTGATGTCGGAAATATCTGAGTGCAGATCGACATTTATCCATCCGTCCCATTTTTTATTACCGCATCCGAGGTTGTACGCAGTTTCGTAAGTGTCTTCCACTTGTCGATCAGTATTCTTGGCGTAAATTCGTCCGTTACGAACTTCTGCGCCTTGGATATTAGGGAGTTGATGTCCTGTGTCTGTGTCCATTTAATTCCTTCTAAGATGTTGCCTACATAAATATGGGGTATTCCAAGGTCTCTCTCGCTGACCACAAAACACCCTTGTCGGATTGCCTCTACTGCCCTGTTGGGACTCTTATATTCTGCGGTTGCAGGCATTAAGACAATATCTGCTCTCGCAAATTCTTTTAGCATGGTCTCATGCGACCAAGGAATAGCACCGCCAAAGTTGGACACCACCCGTAAGTTGTAGCCCTCTAGGTCTGGCAATATGCGCTCTAAACTGTGTTTGTTGACTGCGTGACCATACCAAAGGAGGTTTAGCCCGTTGTAGTGCGGTTTGGCTTCTGGGTACTCGTAAGGGTCACCAATCACAGTAGCGTCCCTTCCGTGTTCCTTGATGATCTTTGCCATTGTCTCTGTTGGGCAAGTCACAGCATCCGCAAGTCTCAATGCCTCTTTGTAGTGAACCCAATCAAAATGGTCATCACAGAAATCCACGATCACCCATGCACCTCGAGCCTTGGCTCTCGCCATCTCCATCAGTTCATTGGCTTGTGGTTTGGCAAATATGAGGGTATCGGCAGTAAAGTCGTTGAGGCTTGCCCACCCTTCGCTCACGATCTTGGCTCTGTACCGCCAACTAGCGGAAGTTTTGTCACCAAAGTGGATAAATGAAACCCTGTCGTTTGGCTCTTGTTTGTTGTCAATCAAGGCTTGCAGCTCGATTCCGTTCTGCTCTCTCTTCTTGATGATCGCTTGAATCAGCCCATGCCCAAACCCGTAGTAGTGGGAATCAGGTAGGTAGTCGTAGTAAGTTTGGAAGTGTTCGGCTTGCAGAGCCATAGCTGCGTTGCAGTAGAAAGTCTCTCCGTCTTGCTCTATTCTGACCTCAGTCAGTTGATCGCCCTCTTTAAGACCCGAGCCATTGATTCTTAGCGTATCGCCTGTTAAACAAGAATCAAACCCAAATAGAGCAAAGTGTCTCCATCCGAGCACATAGAAAAGGGAAATAGCCCGTAATCCCGAGGTAGTCCCTCCCCCGATCAGTAGACTGTTTTTAGGTCTGTCTTGACCCTTCATCACATAGGGATGCCAGATCGTGACTTTATGCCCCTTTAGGTTGTCAAACATAGCCTTGTGGCATTGAGAGGCAATCATGTATTCCACGCCTACATTGGGCTTGTGGAACGATATTCTGTGCTCTTGGGGGTCTATTGCTAGGGCGTAGTCTGGTATCACCCCGTTGTCTATCAACCAATCGTGTGCGTCTTTAATTGCAACGATTAGAGTTGTTTTGGACATCTCTCTAATGACATCTATTTGCCCCGCCACGCTCGGCCCACTCGCCACTAGCATGATCACCCCGTTTTTGGGGGATTCCTGTTTCGTCACTTGGGGGTAGCCACGCGCTACCGCACTCTCCATGTTTTGAAACAAAGTCTCATCGTCAGCAACACACTTACCGACAATCTTTAGGGGAACAAATGTCATTAGAAAGCCCTCTCCTTTTTGGGGAGAGAGCGTCCGCTTTTAGACTGGGTTAGAAGTCATCAAGCCTGCATTGTTTACTACGCAGAAAGGCGCAGATGCAGAAGTGGCAGATGTATTAGCCACGATACCTTGGATGTAACCAGCCGACACAGTTGCATCGTCCAATTTACCCGCAGTAGCGGTGGTATACAAAGGCACTTTAGGTTGGCAAGCAATCAACAAGTTAACTTGCAACACTCCGTTAATACCAATCCAACCATAGTAGGAAGAAGCGATAGCGGTTTGTGCAAAGCCAACCATGTTGTAACCCAATGCCGCAGCGTTGGTCGTTGTGACAGGCACAGCGCGGAGAACAGGAGTCAAACTCGCTGAATCTGCGTATGTGCTCATGATCACAGCGTCAAACTGGTTAATGGTGGACTCTGCGCGAGCAAAGACATAGACACCATTGTTGGTTGTGTTTACGCGAGTGCCTGGTGTGACAGGAAATAGCGTAGTAGAGCCTGCGGAGGTTGACGCATAGGTTGCGGTCAAGTCAACGCCAATTTTTCCATCGGTGATGTAATCAGCCATGATTTTTACTCCGTCATAATGCCTTGGAACTGGAGTCCCGAGGCTGTCATGTTACCCGCCCATCCAATCAAGCGCACAATCGCGTCTTGGTTGGTACTCATACGCTCATCGCCTATTGGGACGAAGTTGCGGTTTGCGTGAGGACGGAAGAAGATGTATTTCGTGTTAAGGAAATAACCAGTAGATGCGGGGATATTTCCACCGATACCACCATCAAGAACCACATCTGCGTTCATATACTTAGAGGCAACAAAGCCGAGTTCGGCCATTTTGCTTGAGCCAGGGAAACGCTGAATGTTCTGTAAAGAAGCCATGAAGAATGACCACAAGTTGTTATCCAACAAGATCAAGTCCACAACATCTGAACCGCGAGAGGTCTTGGCATACAAACGATTGAAACCAGTTTGAATGTTAGACGCGCTTGCGCTTACACCGAGGTCGCTAGAGAAGTCAAAGGTCTGGTTTTGCCAGAAAGACCAAGTAGCACGATCAATACCGCCAACAACACCAGTAGATGGTGATGCGACAACCATTGCCTGCAAGCCTGTGATCTGCTTACCATTGTTCGCTGTTCCGTCCGAGTAAATACCCGTAGAGATCAAGTTCTCAATAGAAGCCTCTGCTACATCTAAACGGGCATCAAACAAATCAATGATCTGCTCTTCGCCTGAGTTTTGCAACATCTCAAGTCCGTTAATGGTAACTGCCACGGCAGCTTGCTTAATCGGGAACTGAGCCGCGCTGATCACATCCGCAGGGGATATGTTCAACACTTCAGCACCAGAGTAATACATGGCTGTGGAGTTTGCTTGGAATGACAATTCTTGCAGAATAGTCGAACCACCCGTGAAAGGCTTGTAACGGCCTTTCTCTCTCAGACGGGTTAACAACGCATTGTTTTTAGTCACGTTGTCGGCAACGATGCCAGAACGCGACTCAATGGTGGTTGCTAATACATCTGAGTAATTACTATTGGCGTATGCCATAAGAATTCCCCTTAATAATTTGCAGTTCGTAATGCGTTAGCAATTACAGCCCTGCGGTCAGTTTGATTTAATGCGGTAGTCAAACCCGCGCTTGGTGCGCCTTTGATCTGAACTGCCGCAGCTTTTGCTCTCTGGGCTTGATTCTGGGCTTGCAAGTTTTGTTGCTGTTGAGCAAACATCTGTTGCGAAATCGCAGGGTCTAACCGAATGGCCGTGTCATATGCTAATTGCAATTTCTCGCGCTCAGACATAAGACTCGTGTCCCCGAGAATGTGCGGTGCTTGGAGAAGCGACAACATTCTGTCTTGGACTGCCTCGAAATGTGCATTCGCAGGGTCAGCCGCGAACTGCTGGATTACCGAGAGTGCTCGGCTTTCATTCTGTTTCTGCGCCTCATACTGGCTCTGCGTGATGTGCTGAGTCAGTTGTTGAACTTGTTGCGCGAGTTGATTGTAGTGATTATCTTGTGGTTGTGGTTGCCCGTTAAAGTGGGATGCGACCTGATCTAGCGGTATTTGGAACTGCTGAATCATCTGCGCCACGGCTTGAGACTTCTGTTGTGGCGTTCCTGTGCGTAGGAGGGCTGCGGTCTGTAAGAGTGGCGCAATAGCCGTTGCAGGCGTTGCGTTCTCGTTTCTTAGCATCCACTCATAGGGTTGGAAAAGGTCTGTAATCTGCTTTGCCTCGGCATCCCGACTTTTGTATGTGTTGATGCCACGCTCAAAGTCTGCCTCTCTCTGTGCTATTGCTTGGCGTAACTCGGGAGGGGCTTTCTCCCAATGTGCCTTCATCTCTAACTTGAGAGACTTTGGCATATCAGGGGCTTGAACAGCAGGCTTATCAGTCTGCTTGCTCTCAGGTGTAGGGAATTTGGGGGCTTTCTCTGCCCTAGCCTCTTTAGGCTCTTTGGTGTCTTTTTTGAGTGCCTCGCGGATTACCTCTGCTCGACTGAGAGGCTCTGCCTTGGTCTCAACCGCTACCGATTCGGTCTTAATTTCTGCTTCTGGGGGAGTTGGGTCAATCGTGTCGGGTGCGACAACTTCGTTTTCCATTTATCTCATCCTTTTCATTTGGTCTAAAGTCAACTTAATCATTTCTTTGCGCTCTGGCATGGGTCGATTATGCAACCGATTCGCCATCTCTACATTTAGGTTAGACATTTTCATGGGTGCTATCGGTGCGCCTGGTCGGTCAAACTCTTGCACCATCGCCACTTGCCCACGAAGACGCTCGTTGTGAGCCGCCTTCTTTTTGTTCCACTCTTGTTGAGCATATTTGACATCAGAATGCCCCATCTCGATGGAGTCTGTGCGCTTTAGGTGCTCACGCCATTGGGCGCGTCCCTCAATCATCACCCCGTCAGGAGACATGAAAGGGGCTATATCGCCCATTACAGAATATCGCTCATTAGGTGGGCCGAGGTGCTTTTCGTAAGGCTCTGACCCGTCAGATGGAAATACCCAAGTTTGTCTCACATCATCTCCAATATCATTGCAATGTCTTCTTCATCTCGCTTAAGTCTAACCTTATTTTCTAAGTTTTTGACCTTTTGCATCAAAGAATCATAATCAATTTGTTTTCTGACTGCAATATTTATTGTTTGCTCGGGCGCAGATGTAATCTCTTCCCTCACCTCTGGCGGTAAACCAAACAAAGCCTCTTTGAGTTTCTGCTTTCTCTGAGCCTCTAGTTTGCGGTCTTTTGCCCACTCAGCATCGCGCTTTTTCTCGTCAAATCCAAAGTGTCCACCAATCGGTAGTGCTGTTGGAATAGGTGTAGCTGCGCTTGGAACGCTTGCAAATGGCGTTTGACTAAATGCCGATATGCCAAACATCACTCACCCCACTTAGCTGCTAGTCCGTCTGCGTAGGTCTTGTTAACAATATCAGTCCCACCGCTAGGGGCTGTTGATACTGTTCCTGTCGTTGCGCTTATGTTTAAAAAAGTGCCGTTTCTAGCCGTTGTTGCACCTATCGTCATGTTGTTGATCGTTCCTACATTTGTAGGGGCAACCTCGATTGAGCCCGTACCAGTAGGCTTGATGTGGACATGACCCGTACCCGTAGGGCTAATGTCAATTTGAGCATTAGAGCCGTTTAGGTTGGTCGATACATTTAGAGAGATGTTGTCACCACCGCCCCCACCCATGCTGATCTGGGTTGTGCCTGCGGAGTTCTTGAGGGATAAACCGCCCGAGTTAGTGGCTTGGACTGTCGGTGTAGTAAGTTTGGTTAAGGTTACATCTGTGCCACTTGTTACCGCAACGCTTGCAGGCAAGGTTACAAATACATCCTTAGTTCCTGTCGCAAGATCAAGTTTTGAGCCTGTGGAGGAGGAAATTACAGTAGTTCTCGCTAGAGTTCCCCCGTAATAAGTCCCAATCCCTACCTCCCATTGAGCACCGCCTGCAATCGTGTAATAGGTCGTGTTGTTGTTACCAATGACCTCAAATGACTGATAACCCTCTACCGACCCGTCTAGAGTGATTGTTCCCGTTCCTGTGGAAGTGGTGGTTTGTCTTACCCGATCAGCAAGGACTAGGCTCATGCTGTTTCTACTCCAATGACTAGACCATCAGCACCCCTCACAACCTTCTTAGGCGCGTTGAGTTTCTGCATCGCCTCGCCAATGTTTTGCATGGTCTGTCCGTGTAGGTTAGCCATTTGGTCGTGCATGAGTGCCATCTTGTCCATTGCTTGAACGATAGTCCCACCGAGTTCATTGGTGATCTGAGCAGAGGCAGCCTCAATAACGGGTAGGTCAACGCCAGGGTTACTTCCAATCCTTGCCACCATGATCTTGGTCGCAGCATCGAGTTCGGCTTTCCAACGCTCGTATTCCTCTTTGCCTTGCATTTCCCGAGCCTTGACTTGTAACTCGTTGTTGGCAAGTTGTTGGGCAAACTGCTCTTTCATCTGCTCTCTCTGCATATCCACTTGCGCTTGCGCTTGCAACATCTGCATCTCAAAATCTGCCTTGACTTGTTCAAGTTGAGCCGTTGCCTGCATCTTCATCTGCTCGGTCTGGGCTTGGGCTTGCATACGCATCTGCTCGGCTTGCTGTTCAGCCTGTAACTTGAGCATCTCGGGGTCTTGTTGAGGCGGTTGCTGTTGCGCCATCTGTGCTTTTTGCTGTAAGGCTTGCATGGCTTGCTCAATAGACGATTCAAGACTGCGACCAGCCCTAAATCTGCGTACTGTAAACAAGAGCATCTCACCAAACAAGGGCAACATCTCAGGGGCTTGTTGCACCATAGGTAAGCCGTTTTGCAAAAACCCTGTAATAGCCTCAATTGCCTCAACCGCGCTTTGTTTCTCGGCTTGTTCGTCAATTTGGGCTAATGTGTCTGCCTCAACTTGGATGTGGAAGTCACGAATTGTGCTGTTTGAAAGCATCTGCACCGCAGCTTGCAACAATTGCGGATTCTGACCCTCTGGCGTGTTCATCACCCCAGACATCTCAACAATTAACTCAGGTGGGTAGAACTTACAGACGATCTGCGCCTTGATGCGGAACAGATCAGTAGCAAACCTTGCCACATCGCCCTGAGTAGCCCTCAGTCTCAGGCTACCAAAGTTGGCTTTGAGTTGTTGAGCACCGAGTGTCTCGTTTGCGTTGCTTGCACCACGAATAATGTCCGATATTCCACAGATTTCGTAGATGGATTGCTTAACAACCTCTCTAGATTGATAAAGTTGCTGTAAGGTCTTGATGATGGCACTCGTGTCCATCATGTCTATTGCGCCTTTTAGCCCGCCTTTCTCCGACATCGCTGCCCATGCGGTCACGGGGAACAGTTTGTTGTCTACGCCCTCTGTAAATAACCGCCCAAGTTCCTTGAACTCAGCGTTAAACACACCGACCGCTTTACAAGCCTTCACCAATAGGTAAATTCTTTGTGTAAGGTTGTCTAGTTCTTGGGCTTGGTCTTCATATTCGCAGTAATCTGGTACTGGAATCATTGACCCGTTGGTTGTTGTAGCCAATAACGGCTTTGGACAAGGGAAAAACCCTTCTAATTCGAGAGGGTCATCGCGCTCGTCAAGTGCTTGGGGGTAACCCTTGGCAACCCAACAAACCTTCTTTGTGCGTTTGTTCCATATCTCAGCGACTTTAGCCTTCTTCCCGTAAGTGGCTTTGGCGGTCATTGGATTCTTGGAGTCTACATCGTCATTCTGGTCGTGCAAAGGTACATTCTTGAACACATCACCAAAACGCTCGATACCCTCTTCGGGTGTCATGTAGACCCAACGGCTTACCCACCACACCTCATCCCATGTTCGGGCGGGTGAATGGAGAAAGTCTGTCCAATAGACATAATCCACAGGGCTGTGCGCTGAATCTACGCGCTCGATTTCCTCTGTGTTGGTGATCTCTAAGCCTTCGTCTGGGTTAAGTTCTGGCATTCCCGTTAGTTCGGGCTGCTCGTTAACAATGATTGGCTCGTAACGCACCCACGCTGTACCGCGACCAGGCAATAGGCGGTCTTGCACCACGCCTTGCATAGCAGAGTCAAAGTCACCAAACTGGGTTACCTCATACTCGATTACGCGCTCTAGCATCGTAGAGGCTAATCTTCCTACGGGGTCTTGGTCGCTGTATCTACGGCTTACCTCTGGCTTTGCCATGCGTCCGTAGAGTGCAGGGAATAAGACAGAGATGTTTGACCACAGGATGTTGAACTTCATCCTTGGCATCTCAATGGCATCGCGCTCGTCTCGGTAGCGTCTTACTACCTTCTTACCGCGCTTTTCCCACTTGTCAAAGACCTTGGCAGCTTTGTCTAGTTGGTCGTGCCAGAACGGGCCTTGATCTTCCTCATAAGCCCCATCATCGTAGGCGTTCTCGTACATATTAAGCCGCGTAGAAGAATGTCACATTCAATGCAGTTCCAGCGATAGTCGCATAGAGGCTTGTTCCTACATTGGCAGGGAATCGGTGAAACCCTATGGCTGGTGTGATAGTTCCAGACATCGCTGTACCGCCTGCGCCACCATCTGTAAGAACTAATGTGCCTGCGTTAGTGCTATTCACATAGAACCCAATAAGTTGACAAGCCCCTGTCGAGACCGCCCCCGTTGCTGTGATGTTCTTGTATCCACCGACTTCTGCTACTGGTGCACTCATATGCGTTCCTCTTTATGTGTAGTTTCAAAATCCCACAATTCGTCTAGCGTAATCGTCTGTAAAGTCTTCCCTTTGGGTTGGGGTTCGTTTGACTTGTCCTGACGATACGCGACTGCAAGCATTCTAAACGCATCTGCGGGGTGTGAACACCAATCATGCCTTGGAGTTTGACGAAAAGTTTTCTTGTCCTCATCATATTCTCTTTGGTACTGTCTGAGTGCCTCTAGCCCCTCATCACAGATCGGGTCAAAGTAGCACTTCGGCAGAATCATCCGCACCGCCTGTATGCCGTCTTGCACCCCGATCTCAGGCACTATGGCTAGTTTGCCAATCCCTCCAAGGTGACTAGCAAGTTGTTCAAGGATTGACTTGCCTCCAGATGCAAGGGTCTTGGCTCTAGCGTCATGCGGTAGGTAGTGCTTGGTGTACCGATAGCCCTTAGAGTTCACAACATTGGCTATTTCCTCGATGGATGCGCCTGAGACTGCGTAGTAGTCCATCACATGAATCTCACCCCTGACTACCTGATACCACCAGATCGCGGTGTCATCTCGATAGCCTAAGTCCCACGCTGTGAATACTGGTGCATCAGGGTCAAACTTGAGGTCTTGGATTCTGCCATCTGCGTCTAGTTGGCGCATCTCCACCCCGTAGAACGCCCCGAGGATAGCTGCCTCAAACGAGCACTCATACTCTTGGTCGTACTGGTCTTGACTCAATTGGTCTTTGGCAGCCCTCAGTTCCGAGTCAGGCAGTATCTTAGAGACTGTGGCTGGTAGGCGTAGCAAGAACCAATCTGGGGTTGCCTGGCTAACCCTGTATATGTCGTGAAACTGATTCTTTCCCTTTGGAGTACCCCCAAAGACTGCCCAACCCAAGGTGCTAGACAAAGTGGGTCTTATGACATTACCCCACACACTAGGTTTAAAGTCTCCATACTCGTCTAGGTATACCCCATTGAATCCTAGTCCACGCATAGCATCTGCGTTGTCTGAGCCAAATAGTCTGATCTTTGCCCCGTTAACCAGTTCGACTGTTAGATCGCTCTCATTGGTGCTTTTACTTACGGGTTGGGCGTAGAACTTTAGGTAATCCCACGCCACAGACTTGGCTTGACTTCTGAACGGGGCTATATAGGCATACTGTGCTCTCACCCCACCCTCGGTCAATGCTCTGCGTATCAGATCGTTGATAGCTGCGACTGTCTTCCCCGCCCTTCGGTGTGCCACCAGACAAGACCATCTCTCCGTCCTTTGGTGAAAGGGCATGAACGCCTCTCTCGGAGAGTAGGGGATGATTACTTCGCGCCTTCCCACTTGACCACCATTTCGATTGCGCCTTCATCTGCGCCCGTTATCTCTGTCCTAGCAAGTTTAGGCACATGGTATTCCACTACGCTTTGGAATAACTCAAATGCCTTTGCAGGGTTGGGTTTTATATCTGCCTCAGGAATGCCATCTGCGACCTTATCTAGCCACTCTGCTAATCTGTGTGCATTACCATCAACAAACAAAGCAATCGCCTCCCTTGCCTGTTGTGTGGTCTTGTTGGGCGTTCCTGATGTACGCCCTCCCGCCTTCTTCCTACTTTTAACTACTTTAGTTTCCATTATAAGTATTTTTAATTATAAGTTTTTCTTTGGGTACATCATAAGATTCATAAGGAAACTTAGCCCGTCTTTCTGTATCCGTCATATTTAAGCGTTCTTGGACTGCTCTAGCCTCTGCTTCGCCAGCCAAACGGAAATATGATTCCATTGGGTTATCAGAAAGTCTAGCCGCTTCCACAGCCTTATCTAATTTGTCACCAGTTCCTACTCTTTCAAGTGCGGCAAATGCCCCTGCGCTTGGTTTTCGTTGAAATACTGATTCAAACCTTTGCTGTGCTTCTAATTGACTTAAGTTTGCACCACGCATCATTTTGTCAATAATTGCCGAATCTTCTAATGCTTGCGTAGTAAACACATCATGTGGCTTAAACATTTTTGGGTTACCGCCAGGATGAAACCCCTCTTTGGCTTGCACAGCGTGTTGCAGTTCATGGGCATATACATCTATCGGTGTTGGCTCATTGGTTGGAACGCGAATAGTTCCACCTTCCCCTAATTGCCAATCTAATTCCCTCTTTGGGGCTTCGTAGGATGCCATTTGCTCATATTCTGGTGTTGGCACTACTTTTACGCCTCTAGGCAATTGCTCATAAGAGGCTTGCAGTTCTGGGTGCTTGATCACCAATGCGCCACCCGTGTTCCTAAAATCTTGTATACCAAGGTTTTGGTCGCTTATCTCTTGTCTCCACTTACCTTCTGGGCCACGGAATGTGCCTGTTTCTGTCCAAATCTCTTCTGGTGTTGCGCCTTTCTTCTCCATTGCTTGCGCTCTAACAGCATCTACTTTGTCCCAAGTCTTTGCGTTTTCACCAATAAATATCTGTAAAGGCTTGGGTGTCATCTGCCCAATAACCGATCTGGTCGGCTGTCCCGTCATCCCTGCGTTGATCTCGTTACCCAATAAACTGAGGTAGCCTTTTACCGCAGGCATTGGGTTAATTGGCGCAAAGCTGCCCATTCTTCCCGCAACATCACCAATTGGTGTGTTTGACTTTAATGGCATTGTTTCTAAATAATGTTCCGTATCAGGGTACTTTTGCTGTCCTGTAAACGCTTGGCTAAGAAGTTGTAGCGGTCTGACCATTGGTATTGGTTGGTTTACTACATCGCCAAATAAACCCCGTGTGCCAGCAATACGCCCTCTTAGCACATCCACAGGCACATTGGCACTTGCCGTTATGTCTTGCTCAGACCGATAAGGTTTCATCTGCGGAAATACACCAAAGGCGGGGCTTTGCAATGCTGCCATGCGCTCAATCTCTTGTGGGGTTGGTTGCGATGTACCCAAGGCTTGGGCTAATGCTCTGTAATCAGGCATCAATATCTCTTAGAGTAATTGAGCATAAATCTTGGCGGTGGGGCTTGTAACCTTCCATGTGGGTCAGTCATAGGGATAGGAGGTGGTCTGTTGTAACGCATTCCATAAGTCTCATCACCCTTTTGATACGCCAAATCCATGCCCTGTGCTTTTAATTCTTGAAAATTGGGCGTTTGTACCCCAGACATACTTAAACCAGCGTTTATTGATTCATTGTTTGACAATGGAATATTTGCGCCAATTCGACCCCCGCCAGCAAAGCCTTTTGGTATTGCGATAATATTGCCAGATGCGTCATAGCGAACTGGTGATGACAACGCTTTAGCCAATTGACTGTAAATTTCTTCATCACTATATTCAGGCATGAGCGTTTTCCTTCATGTTTATCAGCCCGTTAAGCATTCTTGACTTGGTTTTGTGCCATTCCTGAGAATACGCGCAATTCTTGTAATGCTCAAACTCTGGTATTCCAAGAGTGTAATGCGCTATCTTGGCGTTGTGTTGATCTTCACCCACCAAAACATTCCACTCTTCTGGTAACTCACCTATCTGATCGTCTTTTAGCCACTCAAACCGATGTAGTTCACTTCCTGTATGGTCATCCACAAAATCAGGGTCTAACACCTTGTTGTCAGGATGCTCACAGTTCCACAGTATCAGGCTCGACCAGTTCTTTCTCGGATAGTTCTCGTTCTTGGTCTCCATCGCTGTGCCAATGTATTTCCTTTTGTGTTTGGTAAAGTAATTGTGCTTAACTACTTGCACCGCCTTGGTGGGGTCAAATAACTTGTCCAGTTCGGCTATGTCGGCAAGCATCAGCATATCGCTTGCATCCATAAATATCGCCCTACCTCTAAACCCTGTGAAGTAAGGCACTAAGAATCTTTGGTAGATAAATGTGTTCGACCCGTCTCTTTGCTTGCCAAAAAAAGGCGTGATCGCCACCGCTTCTGAGGTGCGCTCAATCAAGGATTGGGTAAAAACATGATACCCAATAGCCTCCCGAGGGTCGTAGCCTGCAAAGATTCTGATCATTGCAACCCTAAACGATAGATCGTCCTGTCAATCAATTCCGCTATTTCGTCAACAATGTT
>Ga0304730_1000744_pt1 | contig 26915 bp, 20 predicted proteins | sample M_130628_MF_Meta_FD_190474 | JGI IMG/M metagenome (GOLD analysis project Ga0304730, IMG submission 190474) | Freshwater microbial communities from Lake Montjoie, Canada to study carbon cycling - M_130628_MF_MetaG (v2) (version 2) | ecosystem: Environmental > Aquatic > Freshwater > Lake | place...
ATGGCAAGCTCAATTAGGCTTGAGATACATCTTTAATTAAACATTAAAATTAGAAAGTGGCTGCCTTTGGTTAAAGGCAGCCACTTTTTTATTTGGATAATCTACGTTTTTCTTTTTTACCAGTGATTCTCTTTTTAAGCTTTTTTAGCTAAGTAAATTTCGGCCAGCATACACCTTACACTACCTCCCCCATATTTTTCAATGACAGGAATATTGCCTTTAACTATTTTACAAAAAGATTCAATACGATTTATTTGATCTGCAGACAAGGAATCATAAGCTGTTTGAGACATTATAATCAACCTCTCCCCCTTTTCATTTTTAACAGCCAGCATATTTCCAGCAAACTTTGCTATTTGGGTCATAGAAATTGGAATAATCTCCTTTCCTGTCTCAAAAAACAATTTTTCTATAGTAGTTTTTTCGATAACGTCAGATAAAGCGTCACCACCCCAGATAACAAAGTTTTCACCCAAAGCCATCATGACGTTTGTATGGTAAATATCCATACCACTTTCATCTTTAGCGTTAAAAACACCCAAACGATATCCTAATTTATCAGCCCATTCAATGAGCAATTTACCATCTGTTCTAATGCTTCGACAGGCATAAGCGATTTTATTAGATCTATCCAGAATTAAACTTCCAGTTCCTTCTAAATAATAACCGAAATTTTCAGCTGATTCTAAATGAATTCGATGAAAAAGATGATAATTCTCTTTTAATACATCAATGATATCTTCTCTTCTTTCCAGTCTCCTATTTTTAGAAAACATGGGATAGGTGACTAATGTACCATCTGAATGAGTTGAAAACCAATTATTTGGAAAAATAGAATCTGTTGTTTTTATTGAAATATTATCTTCTACTATTGTAATCGTTAATCCATGTTCTCTTAAAACACATACAAAATCATCAAATTCTTTTATGGCTAACTCGGCAATTTGTCTCGTTGATAAGGTATTGTCATTTACCTGAAAAGCATTATTCAAAGCGGTTTCATCATTGAACCCAAAGTGTAAGGGTCTAACCATTAACAAGTGAGAAGTTATACTGGGTTCCACTTCCATATTCAATATCATCCTCCAGCTATTTTAGTTAACTTATAATCAGCATCTAATAAAAAAGCCAATACCTTTGTACGATGATCCCCTTGAAGAATAATTTCATTATCTTTTACTGCCCCCCCAACGCCACATTTCTGTTTCAATACTTTACCTAATGCCTCACAATCTGCCATTTGCCCAACAAAACCAGTAATTAAGGTTACCTCCTTTCCTTTTCTTTGCTTTCGGTCCAGATGAATCCTTAATACTTGTTTGGATGGCTCCAAGGTCTCTGATTGCTCTCCCTGGTCTAATTCGAATTGAAAATCAGGATTTGTCGAGTAAACGACACCGACTCTGTTTTTTTCTTTTTTGCTCATATTAAACGGGTTTATTCCCAACTAAAGCATTAGCGACAGCATGATCTAGTGCTATTTCTGCCAGAGGTCTTGTATATGAATTTAATTCGTGCATTGCCTGATCTATGGCAGATTTATCGTCCCCCTTTGTTGTTGAACGTAAAAATTTCCCTAATTCTTTCATTTTATTCACTTGATTTACGTCAAATAAACCCGTGTTTTGCAAAATAAATTTATCTAAATGATGAAGAACATTGGCCGCTTCATTTTTAGATTCCTGTAAAGCTCTGGCCGCTAAATCAGAAGAAGCATTTTTAATTGAATCTATTAGTAGAAGAGCCATTTCTTCTTCTGAGATACCATATTGAGCCTGAATAACCACAGATGTTTCAACCCCGGACCGGAGCTCACTTGCTTTAACTTTAAGAATACCATCGGCATCCAGAAGAAATTGAATCTCTATTTTGGGAATACCCGCTGGCATGGGCGGAATACCTGACAGAACGAATTCACCTAATTTCCTATTGTAAGTAACCAGGTCACGTTCCCCCTGAAAAACGGAAACCATAAGTTTAGTCTGACCATCAACCGAAGTGGTATAACTTCGACCTACTTTAGTTGGAACCTTTGAATTTCTGGGAATTATGGTATCCATTAATCCCCCAACTGTTTCAATACCTAATGAAAGAGGCGTTATATCCAAGAGCAATAAATCTTCCTGGTTACCAGCCAGAATATCAGCTTGTATTGCGGCGCCGAGCGCAACGACCTCGTCTGGATTCAACTGATCAAATACAGATTTATTAAAAAAAGCACTTACCTCATTTTTAACTAAAGGAACACGGGTAGAACCACCGACCATAATAACCTGATCTATGGCATTTATGTCCAGATTAGCATCGGATAAAACCTTTTTACAAGCTATTAACGTTCTATCAATCAGTGGTTTGATAATAGAATCAAATTCAGAGCGAGATAATGATAATTCTCCAAAACGAGCATCAGTTTCCTGAAATAAATCATTTTCTGACAGATGCTTTTTAGCTTTTTCCGCGAGTTTTCTTAGGGAAGGAATAAAGGAAGCAGGAAACCCCTTGTGGTCACACCAATTCCTGGCAATTAACTTATCCATATCATCACCCCCTAAAAAAGTATCTCCGTGCGTTGCTAACACCTCAAAAATACCGTCTTGAATATCGAGGACGGAAATATCAAAAGTGCCCCCACCTAAATCATAGACAGCCACTTTTTGAAAATCATTTTTGTCTAATCCGATGCCATAAGCAAGACTGGCAGCAGTAGGTTCATTTATAATCCTTAGTACTTCTAACCCAGCTAATTTACCAGCATCTCTGGTAGCCTGACGCTGGGCATCATTAAAATAAGCGGGAACTGTAATTACTGCTTTAGAAACAGGAAAATCTAATAGTTTCTCCACTCTTAATTTCAATGCCTTTAGAATTTCAGCTGATAATTCAATGGGGGTAAATGATTTATCTCTTAATTTAACCTTTACTAAATTTTCTGAACCTGTATCCAACAGTTCGTAACCGTAAAAATCTTTGTAAGCAAACAAATCATCGTAAGATTTACCCATTAGTCTTTTGACTGAATAAACCGTATTTAAAGGATCTGATGCTAAATAAATCCCCGCTTTTTCACCAACTATAAAATGATTATCCTGAGCAAGATATAGTAAGGAGGAAAGCAGAGCTTGTTCACCAAATTCATCTTTAACTACTTTAGGTTTACCATCTTCCATGATAGCAACCAGTGAATGGGTAGTCCCAAGGTCAATTCCAATAATAACTGGAGTTTCCTTTTTTATAGAACCACTTTTTAAATCTATAGCATACTTGGGCATAATTAAATAAAATTTAGATTTTGCAAAACTACTTTTTAATCTATAAAAAGGTAAATTTATATTCAGAACATATTTGAAAAATCTTTGTTTCAAGTTTAATTAAAATAAAAAAATGTCAGTACCCACCTCGAAAAATAATCAATCTTCCCATGAAATGAATAAAGGAACTACTTTATTTTTTCTTCTAGGTGGTTTCTTTATAGCCAATGCACTTGTTGCAGAGTTTATTGGCGTAAAAATATTTGCTTTGGAAGACACCCTGGGAATTCCAAGATTTAATATCCAGTTATTTGGCCAAACAGGTGCACTTCAATTCTCCGCAGGGGTTCTTTTATGGCCTATTGTATTTATTATGACAGATATTATTAATGAATATTTCGGAAAACAAGGCGTAAGAAAATTATCATTTTTCACTGCAGGACTTATCGCTTATGCCTTTTTAATTATATTTTTTGCCATTCAATTAGTGCCTGCAGATTGGTGGACTACTCAGAATCAAGCACAGGGGGTTGAAAATATGCAAACTTCCTTTAAAGTTATTTTTGGACAAGGCATTCTAATGGTTTTTGGATCATTAACAGCCTTTTTAGTTGCACAACTAGTAGATGTCTTACTTTTTCACCAAATCAAAAAAGTCACTGGTGAAAAAAGAATCTGGCTAAGATCAACGGGATCAACTTTTGTTTCTCAATTTTTTGACAGCTTTGTTATTTTAACTATCGCATTCAAATGGGGACCTGAATTAGTTGGTAACGTAACCCCGTGGAGTTGGGATCAGGTTTTAGCCGTTGGAACGATTCAATATTTTTATAAAATCTCTATGGCCGTCCTATTGACACCAGTCATTTATGGGGTTCATAATACCATTGATAATTATTTAGGAGAAGAGGAAGCATCAAAAATGAAAGGATTAGCCGCTTTATAAGCTAAAACTAAACCTATGACTTTGTTGTAATTCAGCATCCCTTCCTTAATTCCTTGTCCTTTTAGGTAAGCGTCATAAATTTTGTACTGCAATTGAGGCATCCAGTCTTCGTATTTGTTGCTAAATTCCTGCATTTCCTGTAAGTCTAATTTCAACCCTGTGGGAATTTCATTTATTTTGCGATTAAAAAAATCAGGAGAAATCCTTCTTACATTAGATGCCAGGTAACGCCAATATCCCATAGTAGCTGTATAGGCTACCCAGGAATTCTTATCATTATGATGGCAAATATAGGCTAAGAAATTACACGTTCCTTCATCAGCGAAGCCATACCCATGAGCCATTTCATGTGCCATAACAGAAGTGAATTGCAAAGGATGCAGACCAGGATCGACATTCCCTTCCCCGGAAAAGGGAAAATACATCCCTGCCGTGCTAAAGTGCAAAAAGAATCCCTTTGGTATATTATATCTTATTGAAACAGGAGCCTGAGTTGGAAATTCATTATTTTTTAACCACTGTCGAAGGTTTTTTTGAAGAATCTTTCCTTGAGCTCGCTCATTAATTACTTGATTACTAATAGATATCTTTTGGGAAGAATCGGATAATAAATTCCTGATTTTTAACAATTTAACGGTCGTTTCTTCATATTCTGATTCTAATTGTTGCACCGTAAAAGGGACTGATTTATATTTCCATCCATTATCAATGGGTAATCTATAATAATTAAAACCCCAAACCAGGTAAAATATAAAGTAAAGAACGCCCATACTATTTAATATCCAAAGGAACTTTGATAAAGTACTTTTAAAGGATTTAATACTAAATATAATCGTAGCAAAATAAATTATTGGTATTAAAAATAAACCAGGTAAAATTAAAACAAAAGAAAAAGCACTTAAACAATAGTTTATAACTATGAAAATGCTCCTGGTATAATATTGCTCTACAAAGCCTGGGAAACAAGAAAAAAAATACTTAATAATTTCAGTGATAATGAGAAGGACAATTCCTATAAAATGGTAGTATTTCATTTTTTAACTTAACTTTACAACTAAATTAGCAAACGATTTGTTTTGTTAACTTAATATTTAAAATAATTAAAATGGCATTCGAATTTACTGATAACAATTTTAAAAGTACGGTTTTAGATACTCCTGGTATTGCCGTAGTTGATTTCTGGGCTGAATGGTGTGGTCCTTGTCGTATGGTTGGTCCAATCATTGAAGAATTAGCTAAAGAATATGATGGTAAAGTTTTGGTTGGCAAACTTGATGTTGATGCAAATCCTGAGGTTTCTATGAAATATCAAATTCGTTCAATTCCAACTATTTTAGTCCTCAAAGATGGTGAAATTATTCACAAACATGTAGGTGTTGCCACAAAACAAAGCTTAATTCAAAAAATAGAAGAGGCTACTACGGCATAAAAAAGTAGTCCTCCTTTTATTTCAGCGTCTTAAGAAAAATCTAGAGACGCTGAAATTTAATAACCAAATATGGCATATTGGGATAATCCGGAAATTCGTCAGTTTAACAATCTTGATCTTTTAGCCAGACAAGTAGTTGAAGGCTTTATTATTGGGTTACATAAAAGCCCTTTTCATGGTTTTTCTGTAGAATTTGCCGAACATAGAATTTATAATCAAGGAGAGTCAACAAAAAATATTGACTGGAAAGTTTATGCCCGTACAGATAAATTATTTACAAAAAGGTTTGAAGAGGAAACAAATTTAAGATGCCAAATAGTCATTGATACTTCTTCCTCCATGTTTTTTCCAGAAAAAAAAGCTGGTGATAAAAATTATATAAACAAATTAACCTTTTCATGTCTTGCTGCTGCTTCATTAATGCAATTACTTCAGAAGCAAAGAGATGCGTTTGGCCTCAGTCTTTTTGACATGGAAGTGCATACCCATTCTCAATGTAAGTCAAGTACTACGCATTACCGGCTTTTATTGAGTTATCTGGAAAAAAAATTAAATAGCCCCACCCCACTTGTTTCAACTGCTACTTCCCAGGCACTTCATCAGATTGCAGAAAGTATTCATAAAAGATCTTTGGTGATTATTTTCAGTGATATGTTTGAACAAGCTGAAAACCAAGATGCTATGTTTGCTTCTTTACAGCATTTAAAGCATAATAAACATGAGGTTATTCTATTTCACGTAACTGATAAAAGTAAAGAAATAGATTTTGATTACGAGGATCGCCCCTATCTTTTTGTAGATTTAGAAACAGGAAACGAAGTAAAATTACAAGCTGGTCTGGTTAAAGAAACGTACAAAGAAAAATCATCTTTACTTTTGAAAGATTTAAAAATGAAATGTCTTCAATATAAAATCGACTTTATTGAAGCTGATATCAAGGATGGATTTCATCAAGTATTACAAAATTATCTGGTTAAGAGATCTAAAATGAAAGTAGGTTAACATGCAGGTTTATATCCTTCCTGAAAGTAAAACAAGAATTGACAAATGGTTGTGGACCGTCAGAATCTTTAAATCCAGAACCATTGCTACTGATGCATGTAAAGCTGGTAAAATAAAAATTAATGGATTAGAGGTAAAACCCTCTGCTTCTGTTAGCAGGACTGATAAAGTTGAGGTTCGAAAAAATGGATTTAATTTTCAATTTGAAGTAAAAGAATTACTCAAAAATAGAGTACCGGCTCCCATCGCTCAGGAATGTTTTAAAAACAATACCCCCATTACTGAATTAGAAAAGTACAATGACTGGTTTACCGGAAAAAAATCAAGTGTAATTAGAGCAAGAGGCACAGGAAGACCGACTAAAAAAGAGCGAAGAAGCATGGATGACTTTAGCGATTTCGATGAATTTGATGAAGAAGAATTATAGAAAAAAAATTACTTATTACCACTTTTCTTTTTCTTATTAAGGGTACTTTTTCCAAAAATATCTTTCTCCTCATTTCCAAGAATAGGTTTAGGCCTTATTGCATCTTCATCGGTGGTTATAACGGGTAACATTTCTATGTATTCCAACTTATCGGGATAAATTTTAAATGCCTCATAGCTTCCGTCCGAAACCATCAATTCAGGCTGTCCTGGCTTAATAGCTAAAGGTGCGAGATGATCGAAAATAATTAAGTCCAGCTGCGCGTCATAATTCAACTTAATGGTAGTTTCAGCAGCATAAGTTAAAATAAATCTAAGCGGTAAAAAAGTAGAATCTACTTTACTCCGAGGAAATATGGGAGAACCAAAAATGGGTTTATTTTGAACAAATCTAATGGGTTCAATCCATTTTTTTCTGGTTTTGCCATCATTTGCATCGTATCCAAAAGCTAAATAGGTAGCTTCCTTGCCCTGTCCCATCTGTTGAATTCCATATACTAAACATCCCATCCAGTTATCTGAACTGAGGGTCAACTTTTCAGGATTAGTCATATTGAAAGACCTATCAATTAAAGGAAATAATATAAGGCTGTCCGCTTTTAATTGTATAGCTCCATAGTAACGGTGTTCCGACTTGGAAACTTCTAATTGCCAGGTAAACATTCTAAAACTGCTATCGGGGGGATATTGGATAGAAACTGATTTTAAATTTGGAAATTTATAATAAAAAGAATTTTTTATTCTTAAGGTCCTTACAAGTGTTAAAATCATTTCCCTTGTGGCATAAAAACGTTCATCTGCCAATGAATCATTGACAATAGAAAAAGCCAAAAAAGAAAGAGTATCCTCTGCTTTTGATAATTTTTCTATACTGGAAGAAGTAAGGAGAGCGTTGTTTTTTTGGCCAAAGGAAAAAGTCAAAAAGAAAAGAAAAAAACTTAAATAGATAAAGCGCATTTGAAAGTATTTTTTAATAAACTTTCTATCTGCGGATTTTATTGTTTTTTTCTGGATTTATTATTCTTATAATCTCTGAAGACGAAAGAGCCCAAACCATCTAACGTGCTATAAAAAGCTTTACCTTGATTAGCCCTGGTAAATTGATCCACAAATTGCATTAGATATGGATCTCTGGCAATCATAAAAGTAGTAATTGGAATATCCATTTTCCTGCATGATTGTGCCAGATTCAATGTTCTGGAAACGATTGTTCTATCTAAACCAAAGCTATTTTGATAATATTTTTTTCCTTTTTTAATACAGGTTGGTTTGCCATCAGTAATCATAAAGATTTGTTTATTAGCATTCCTTCTTTTTCTTAGTATATCCATAGCTAATTGCAAACCAGCTACGGTATTTGTATGGTAAGGACCAACTTGCAGATAAGGTAAATCTTTAATTTCAATAGTCCAGGCGTCATTTCCAAACACAAGAATATCCAGTGAATCCTTAGGAAATCGAGTGGTAATATATTCCGAAAGAGCCATGGCCACTTTTTTTGCAGGAGTGATACGATCCTCGCCATATAAAATCATAGAATGAGAAATATCAATCATTAAAACAGTTGACATTTGACTTTGGTCATAGGTTTCCAATACTTCTAAATCATTTTCAGCTAACTGAAAAGAATCTATACCATGATTTACCTGCGCATTTTTTAGCGATTCAGAAATAGCAATTTTATCTAATGCATCACCAAAAACAAATGGTCTTTTTTCTGAGGTAAATTCGTCACCTCTTCCCTCTAGACGTGTATTATGTCCACCAACTTTACTTTTTTTAATATCTCCAAAGACATCTTCCAATGCTTTTTTACGCAGCGCCAGTTCCATTTTTGGAGCAGGCACCATACCAGGAGACTTAGCATCTTTAGACTGGATAAAACCTTGATCTTTCAAATCTTGAATAAAATCAGACATTCCATATTCTGGTGTAGTTAATTTATATTGCCTGTCAAGTTCAGTTAACCAGGAGAGTGCTTCATCAACATCACCTGAAGTATGTAGCAGCAACTCCTTAAATAATTTAAGTAATCGATTAAACGTATTATTTCCCTTATCATCATGAACAACATCGCCAAATTTCCACCCTATCATAAGAATCGATTTACTATTATTTAATAACACAACAACTTGCCAGTTGCAAATAATCAGGTCGGTCAGAAGAAAGTCTATGAATAAATTGTTCTTTAATTTCTCCATTTACAATCACAAAAACTCCAGGCATTTGAAATCCATCACCAATTTGAGCACTAGGAGCTTGCCCATTTTGAATACCCGCAGAAAATCCTCTGATGAGAGATTGCAAACCAAATAATTGATTAAAATTTCCTTTCACTAAACCAAATGCAGCATAAAATTTACAATCAGGATCACTAATATGAGTTATATCAAATAGGCCAAATTTATGAAACTGTTTTTCAGCAGTTTCATAATCTGTCATGTGAACGAAGACAATTTTTACTCCTCCAACCTCAATATTAGATTTATTTTTGGAAATATCAGCCAATGCTTCTTTACAAAAAATACATCCGAAATGTCTTAGAAAAATCAATAAAACTGGATTATCCATGGAGATATTCATCAATGATTCCCCATTATTTGTAAACATTTCGCTAAGCCATTCTTTTTTAAAAGCGACAAATTCCATTTAAAAATCCATTTTAACTAAAACAAGAAATCATAAAAAGGGTTCAACTTCAACGATTAAACTGAAGAGGATAAAAAATAATCCATACCCTATAAGAAGGATATGGATTATAACGACTTTAAGACGAGACCAGTTTATTTTGTAAGGCCATCATAAACATCCATGACCTGACGAACCTGATCAGCAGAATCATTCAGCAAAGCCATTTCCGCATCGTTCAATTTTAATTCTATCAATTGTTCAATGCCTTGAGCACCTAATTTAACTGGTACACCTACGAATACACCATTCAAGTTATATTCCCCATTTAACATAGCGCAACAAGGATAAATTCTATTTTCATTTTTCAAAATACTTTCTACCATTTGTGCTGCAGCAGCCCCTGGTGCATACCATGCAGATGTTCCCATTAGTTTTACTAATTCTCCACCCCCCACTTTTGTTCTTTCAACGATAGCATTTAATGATGTTTCATCGATTAATTCTGTCACTGGAATACCACTAACAGTCGTATAACGAGGTAGAGGAACCATGGTATCACCATGACCACCCATTAAAACTGCCTGAATATCTTTTGGAGAAACATTTAAGGCCTCTGCTAAAAATGCTCTGTAACGAGCAGTATCTAAAATTCCAGCCATGCCAAAAACACGCGTAGATGGTAATCCTGATGTTTTCCACGCGGCATAAGTCATAACATCTAAAGGATTAGAAACAACTATAATAATAGGATTTGGCGAATACTTCATGATTTGAGAAGTAACAGACGAAACAATCTTTGCATTTGTACTAATCAGATCATCTCTTGTCATGCCAGGTTTTCTGGGGATTCCTGCAGTAATCACCACTATATCAGAATTAGCCGTTTGAGCATAATCATCTGTACCAATAATTCTGGTGCTATAATAGTCAACGGGAGCTTGCTGCCACATATCCAGGGCCTTCCCTTTTGCCATATCCCCTTGGATATCAAGTAAAACGATTTCGTTTACTACATCTTTGTGTGCCAATACATTTGCTACAGTAGCTCCAACATTTCCAGAGCCAATAACGGTAACCTTTTTCATGATATTTTTTTGTTTAGTTTGCTTGGTTTTCACGATAAAAATACAAATATCTTAAAAATTTATTTAACTTTTTTTGGATATGTTATAATAATACTTTTTCTTTACCGGCGAGAGAGGAAAAATATACTTTAAAAGCAGTATTTTTTCCCGAAGCTTTTTACATATCGTTTATTTTTAGCTGTAAGGCACTATGCAAATACGTGTAATGTTCCTTATTTGGGCTATTTCTCTGACCTTTTCTTTAAATGGTCAGCGTCTTAACTCATGTGCAACCACTACTGTTGCACAAAATGATTGGTTGTTACGTTTTCAAAAACGTTTGCAACCTGAAATATCTTTGCGAGGAGCTATCACCCTCTATTATCCAATTCAAATTTTTATTTCGGCACGTATTCACAGTGCAAATGGTACCGTTTCTCCACAAAAATTAATGGATGAAATTTGTCATATTAATAACTTGTATAAACAGGTTAATATTGAATTTTATCAAATTGCACCACCTGTGATTTTGAATGACCATCAATTGGATAAAATTGAAACGCAATTAGAATTAAAAAACTTAATTACCGATTACAATATAAAAAATGCAATTCCTATTTATATCGTTGAAAATGGATTAGAAGCCTGTGGATTTAATATCATTCAAAATCAGGTAAATCTGGGTATTCTACTTTCTTCAGAATGTTATAAGGTTAAAGGTGCCTTATTTGCCCATGAATTAGGCCATTATTTAGGTTTACCACATACTTTTCAAGGCTGGGAAGGTAAAGCATTCGATTACAATCAAAAAGCACCTGAAAATTGGGAAAATATTAAAGTCGAAAGAGCTGATGGTAGTAATTGTAAAACTGCTGGCGATGGATTTTGTGACACTGCCCCAGATTATCTTAGTTTAAGATGGTCTTGTGCAGATAGTTCAAAAAGTCCTATTCCTCAGGTCGATCCAATGGGTAAAAGTTTTTATTCTGATGGTTCCCTAATTATGGGATATGCTTTAGACCCTTGTCCAAATCGATTTAGTAAAGAACAAATCATTACTATGCGAGGTTATTCCGATGAATTTTATTCTCATATTATAAAGACAGATTTACCTCTAAAAATAAATAAAACAGAACCCGCTACCCTATCTCCAGCCGATTTCAGCCAAACTAATATAAATAACGGCGTAACCTTTAATTGGGAAAAAGTACCCGGCACCTACAAGTTTATAGTGGAGATTTCTCCTATGCCTAACCTGGCCATAGTTACAAATAGTTATGAAATATCAGGAGATTCTTTATCCTTAAAAGTAAATAATTTAATCGCAGGTCGCAGATATTATTGGCGTTTGAGATCGCTTAATTTGTATACTACCTGTCTTTCAGTTTCTAAAATTAAATCATTTAATACGGTTTTATCAACTTCAAGTACAGAAATTAATAGAGATAATCCGTCACTTGTAAAAGTGAACCCCATAAATCAATTTGAAGGAATGCAGTTAAATTTAGAAGGCCAATCCTTTCCATTATCGATTACCTTGACGAACAGTTCCGGACAATTGCTACTAACTAAAAATTACGCCCAATACGTTGGTTTATCCAACCTTTCCATTTCAGTGTCTGCCTTCCCCCCAGGGCAATACACACTAACTGTGCGAAATGCACAGAAAACCCAAAGCCACAGTGTTGTTATTATGCCTTGAAGCCGGTCCCCAAAGCGGTAACTCTAGGGTGTGATTTCTAACATTGTTGGCTTAATGGGTTTTAAAAACTAATTGAAATATCAATGATTTTATATGATAAACTGGATTAAATAATCTATTCATTCAAAAAAGATATTAAGAGTTGAATTAACGCAAAGTCAAAATCGTTAGACGAATATTATTTCACCATAAAAAATTTAAAATGAGTACCTTACTTAAGGGTAATTTTATTTTCAATTTGAACTCCTTTCATCAAAAAAGTACCAAGAATTTTTGTTGACAATTTGAATACTACTTTACTTACAAATATCAGGAGCTTTTGTAATTTGGTGCTCGATGAAGAATAAAAATAAAGCTTTAGAAATAGAGGAGAGAATTCCCAGGCTTGTTTATCGAGTTGATTTTTATTGGTAATTCCTGCTAAGCTGCATATTCTAATCAATTTAGCACTTATAATAAATGACAAAATCCAGGAAAATTGAGTAGGAAAAGATTTATATAATGAAAATAATTCTTTTAACTCTATATTAGGCTGGTGATGAAATTGGTGAGTTAAATTATGACTACCCGAATTCCTCCAAATAAATGGTTTTGGTATATATTCAAAAAAACCAATATTCTTAATGAGTTGCAAGTAGTAATCAATATCAACTAACCATATTAAATTTTTATTATAAGGAATACTATGGGTGCTCCTTACAACAATAACGCTAGGAACACCAATACAATTACCAAAACCAAGAATACCAGGAAATAACTTTAATAAATAGAGCCCACGACGATATAATATGGTACAATATCTTGAAGCTGGAGGAGGAGGGTGAATTGGTGCACCAACAATCCAATGCTTTTTTGTTTTTAGAGCTATTTGAAATAAATCAGCCAAGGTATTTTCGTCAAACAAACTATCATCGTGATGAAGTATTTTAATCCATTGTCCAATTGCTTGTTTAAGAGTAAAATTCCAATTTTCAGGACTTCCCAGAGATGGATTTTGACGAAAATATTTTAGTTTTCCTTTAAAATCGTAAGACGATACTAATTTATGAACTTCATCACTTATTGAATCATCTGATAATATAATTTCATAATCTGTAAATATTTGACCTTTAATTGAATCAAGCGTTTGTTTCAAAAAGAGTGTTTGCTCATAAGCAGGAATACAAATAGAAAAAAAAGGCACGGATTCCATCAAAAGGTATTAAACAATTAAACGACAAATCATATAATCAGATTTTCTAATATGGAAACTATTCTTGATGCAGCGTGTCCATCCCAAAGAGGTGGAATAGCTCCTTTTTTCCAATTGCCGGATAAAAGTTTTTCCATAGCAGGTGAAATTGATTCCGGATTAATGCCAAGTAAAACATTTGTACCAATAGAAACCGTTTCAGGTCGCTCTGTATTTGCTCTTAGTGTCATACAAGGAATACCGAAAACGGTTGTTTCCTCAGTGATTCCTCCTGAATCTGTAATTACTGCTTTGGCAAATTGCACCAAATAATTAAATCGAAGATAAGATTGAGGCTCAATTAGAATCAAATGATCAGAATGAATAGTCAGTTTATTTAAGACTTGTTTGGTTCTGGGATGAACAGGGAAAATAATTTTCATACCCTTTGCAGCTTTAACAAGTTCATCAATTAAAAATTTTAAGTTTTCCTCCTGATCTACATTTGCAGGTCTGTGTAAGGTCATTACCAGATACTCTCCAGGCTTTAAACCTACCTCATCCCAAATCTCTGGTTTTAAAAACCGGGATTTATTAGCTAAAAGAGTATCAATCATTGTATTACCGACAAAATATATTTTATTTTCTGGAATCCCAGACTTCCTAAGATTTTCATTTGCTATTTCAGAGGTAGTAAAAAAATAATCTGTAATACTATCTGTCACCAATCTGTTAATTTCCTCTGGCATGGAAAGATCCCCAGATCGAATTCCTCCCTCAACATGAGCTACCTTTATATTTAACTTTTTTGCCACTATGGCACATGCCATAGTGGAGGTGACATCGCCCACTACCAGACATAAATCAGAAGGTGATGACATCAGCAATTTTTCATAACCAATCATGATTTTAGCTGTTTGCTCAGCCTGCGTTCCACCACCTGCACCAAGATTTACATCTGGCTCGGGTAAACCCAATTCCTCAAAAAAGGAATCGCTCATGTTCTTATCAAAATGTTGACCCGTATGAACGAGCCTGAAAGAAATTAAATTTTTCTTGGATTCTCTATTATTAATTGCCATAATAATAGGGGCTATTTTCATGAAATTTGGCCTAGCGCCAGCAATTAAATCAATTAACATCATAAATTAATTAGGTAATTATAAAAAATAATCAATGAGACCTAAGAATTAAATCCTTAATAAACCTTTTACGCTTAAATATTTTCTTAAAACTTTCAATGAGCCAGTTTTGCCAATAAAAATCCTTTTCAAAAGCCAACTTAAAGGTACTTTTTGATAAATCTATGCAAGTAACAATACATAATTCAAGAAAAGTCTTTCCAATCAAAATGAAAAAAGGAAACCCATTAACATCTCTTTTAAATACTGCCTGACTTTTCCCCAGAGCATCAGCTGCTTCAAAATACCATTTTAATTTTAGCTTATGAGGTAACATGTGATGCTTAACTATTAACTTCGGATCATACCCAATAGGAATACCCTTAGCATGGAGCTGATATTGCAGAAAAGTTTCTTCTCCATATCCAACCACATCCCCTTTCATTCCTACCCTGGGGTCAAAACCTCCAAAATCAAAAAGTACATCTTTTTTAATAATAAAAGAAAAACCAGCTACGCATTCTTTTTTACTCGCATCTATCTGATGGAAATCTTTATAAGGCAAGCGAAATTGCAAATACTGGTCTTTTACCCAATGAGGTTTTTCTTCTTGATAAAAAGGTATATCAATTCCTCCCCAACAGCTGAAGTTAAATTGCTTTTTAATGTAAGCTACACGTTCAAGATAGGTTTCTGGAATAATTACATCATCATCTAAAAAGATGAAGGTATTGCCTTTAGCCCTTCGGCTACCAGCATTTCGTGCTTGACTTAACCATTGATTGGTCTCCACGATATAATGAAAATGAGGCCAATCATTTGCAAAGGATAAAGCCATTTCTTCGGTATTATCTGTGGAATTATTATTTACAATAATAAGTTCATATTGATCCTTAGGAAAATGTTGTTCTCTTAAGGATGTTAAACACTTTGAGAGAATATTAGCCCGATTATAGGTGCAGATGATAACTGAAAATTCCAACATTTAATTTAAATGATGAATAATTAAACTTTATTATTAAAGCTATGAGAATCCGAAAAATCAATATTTACCAAAATATCGTCCTTTTTTTTCTCAATTAAAGATACTGCATTGGAAACAAATTTATCTCTGGCAATATACCTCTTTCCAATTTGCCAGATATCCCCAATAATTAATAAAACAATAACAATAATGGTAATATTGGTTTTGATTTTTTTATTTAAAGCTAACCATAATAGACCAGCCGTCAAACTTACCAAGACTAAAGATCTGATGGCATCCATTCGCTGTAAAATTTTCCTGGCGTCAAAAAGTTCCTCTTGCATATATCCTAACTGAACCATTTCTGGATCGCGATTACCGTAGAAATCAAAAAACAGAGCGCCGAAAAGGGCAATAAAAAGGGCAAAACCACCACATATATACAGACTATTTTTTAATGCACTTAGTTTGTTTTCAATACTTTTTTCAATAAACAAGAAGTTATAAATACTTAAAATAGCCAAAATATTTATCAAAATAGTTGTCACCCCCCAAATGGAGTTTGGTGCTCTAAATTTATTATAAAAGGGTAAATAATCAAAAATCAATTCTGAAAAAACGCCAAGGTAACGTCCAAAGGATAAAAGAACGGTTAATAGGATTGCCCCCAACATGGATTTAGTCAAAACATCCTTTTTCATAAACATTCCTAAAACAAAAAGATAAAAAATGATTGCTCCTATATAAACTGGACCATTTGTAGATTTTAGACTTCCCCAATAAAGATTAGTCCTTAAATCAGGAATAACATTAATTTTAGCTAATTTGGAAGAGGATGGTAAAAATTCTTTTTCACTTCCACCTACAAATCCAGGAATATATGTTGAAACTACATCTTTCCAGCCAAAGCTCCATAACATGGCATTTTCATAACTTAAACCGTTAAAATCTCCCCCCTGATCTGCAAGATCTGGAACTTTAATGGATGGCATATCTGGATTAACAGCCTGATTTGCCATTTTATTTACAACTTCAGGATTTTTAATAACAGATTCTCCTCTTACAGTTTGTTTACTCAATTCATAAACAGGCCAAATAATATGCAAATTAGATAATAATCCAATGAATAAGCCTAAAGTTAAACCAACGGTTGCTTTTCCAAATATTTGATAGGTTTTATTTTTAAAGGATTCTATCCCTTTAAAAATAACGAAAACGAACATACCTAGGAATAAATAATATGTCATTTGAATATGGTTCATGGCAAGCATGAGACTAAATCCAACAGAAAACAAGGTACTACCCATTAAAATTTTACCTCTATAAGCTGCAATTATTCCCATAATGACCAAAGGAGCATAGCTTAAAGCCCCTAATTTAGTCATGTGACCACTTTCCAGCAATATGAGATTGTTTGTTGTAAAAGCCATTGCAAATGCACCTGCAAAGGCTAATAATGGAGAGATTGAAAGATAGGAAAACAAAATATAAGCTAATATAGAAAAAATAAATAAACGTCCAATTGGTGTCCATTTATTAGGAATTAGATCATTCAAAACATTACCTTTATCATCGTTATGAACCAAATATATAGGCATACCGCTAAAAATATTGTTTGTCCAGAGTGTTTCGTCTATCGTTCCATTAAAAATACTGGTGTATTTTTCAATAAAAGAATTATCATGATTTGTTTGATTAAATCTTGTGATTGATTCAAACTGATTAATATCTTCCTGTTTTAATTTTTTCCCATTTACTAATGGATAAAAAAAGAAAACGTTCAACAAAAAAAGACCTAAAATTGATAGCACATGAGGCTGTGAAATTTTAATTAGTTTTTTAACCTCCATTTTCTTTCTTTTTATTTATTCTGCAATAGTGGCCAAGCCAAGTTTTATTTTGTTTTTTGATTCTTTGAAACCAATGATCAAGAATTTCCAAAAGGAAATATTAAAAGATTTGCATACTTCATAAGGCCATTTCCAGTTGGCATAAGCTAACTGGGTCAAACCTTGAACTAATACCAACCCTAAGAGCCCAAATAACGTAAATTTTAAAACCAAAAAACTTCCAGCAACGATAATAGTGCCTGCTACTAAAGAAGATGGAACAAAGGGTATATCGTTATTTGTTATGATAAAGGTAGCAAAATTTGCATGATTCCCCTCTAAAAATACCACTAATCCATATAATATCATAATAATCATAGCAGGTAAAACAGCATTTGAACCAATTAAACCAAGTAACCATTCTCCTGAAAATACCAAGGTAAATGACGCTGTCAAAAAGAATATATAGTAAACTTGCATACTGAAAGCAAAATCTTTTAACATTCCCCATCGATTATCTTCTACTCTAAGTGCTGCTAATCGTGGTTGATAAATACCAAAGAGCGTCCCAGACAACGTATTAATAATACTAAATAATTGCACCATTAATCCGTAAGCAGCCGTTTCAGGTAAAGTCAAATAAAGTCCGGCTAAAAAAAGACTAAAGCGAGTAACAGCAAATGCTCCTATTAGTACTAATCCCAGTTTACTGGCGTTGTACCCCAAGATTTTGAATAATTCAAATTTTTCCTGAAAACTGATTTTAAATTGATTTATGTTATTAGTCAATTCCTTTGTGAAAAAATAATAATGTGCAATAAATCTTTGTGCGAAAGGCATGATTAACCCTGCTAAAGTAACCCCCAATAATCCTAAACCAGCATAAAGGAAAATAAATGCCAATAGAATAAAAGCTAATTTTCCTAAGAGAATAGCCTTTTTTGACTCCATAATCAGCCCTTGTCCAGTAAGTAGTGCGGTATAATAGGCAAAATTTAAATTAAAAAAAGTTGCAAATGAAAAGATGATCCAAATTAACAAAGTATTTTCAACCTTCACAAAACCATCTGTAACCTGATACATATACATAGTACCAAAGGTCAACATAACCAGTAGAACCAAAAGTGCTAAAACGCGATAAAATAAACGGGCAGTTTGAATCATATTCGAAAGTAATCTGAAATTTACTTCCAAAGGTGACTTGATTACTTGAACCCCTTCTCTTTTAATAGCTTGTGCCCCACTAAAAACATACGATATGTTACGTCCAAACTGAGGAGCAAATCCAAAATCAAACAATGAAACCAAAGAGCCTGCTGTTAACATCAAATAATGTAATCCAATTTCTTCTGCAGTAAGTAACCTCAACATTAGAGGAATAATAATGATTCCTGAAAATATGGAAAAGAACTGAACAACAAAGCCCCAAATAATATCCTTTTTTAATACGTTAAATGCCACGCTTTAAGTTATGGTTTGTTAAATAGAATAGATACACCAAGACGTGCACTTAAATTAAACACATTATCTCCATCTGCAAAGAAATTGTTTGGATCTTTTGTTTTGAAATAATATTGGTAATTATAATTATCTATTCCGGTAATTTCAAAATGAAACAATGCTTTTTTTATTGGAATACTTCCATACAAAGTCCCTCGCATATCTACCCAAGCAGATCGAAAATCTTTAATAACCCAATAGAAAAAATCCATGTTATGAGCAAAACGCTCGGCCTTGAACCCTATTTTATTCATTCCTTTTACCCAGGCTATGTCTAAAGTATATAGATTACTGCCATTTCCAATACCCGCACCTAAAAACTGTCCTTGATGCGTATATCCTTGCCTCACATCAAGATCCTGATACCAATCATATCCTGATTGAGCACCTCCTTGTAAAAGACGGGTATCCTTTGATTTTTCGATTTGAGTGATTTCAACGCCCAATTGAAAGGCATTATTTCCTGATTTTCCAAAAGGTATGAATTTCTGAAATCCTAAAATATAAGCCCTTGTAAACTCTGGTGACATCAAATAAGCCCAGGAACTCCAAGTTGACCTATCTCTGGCATATTCAACATAGAACTCCGCATTTTCTTCCTCAAGGACATATCTTGCATAAATAGTTGAAAACAGATTAGTCTTCAGCAGCCTTGGATTAAAAATGATTGTTTTTTGATTATTCCGCCATTTTGCAAAGACAGGTAACCATAAGCCACCTGTTTCTTTTTTAATATTACTTTTATATTGTTGAGCCGTTCTGGCTGCACCAAGAAAGAATCCAGGCAACCATTTGGGTTGATAAGAAAGCATTGCTCCGTTTAAATAAGTTTTTTCCTGATTCCTAGGTCTGTAATACGGGTTTCCAGTATAAGTGCTGCTTAGTCCTTTGAAAGGTTCAAATCCTGATTCTTGCAAATAACCACTTATTATTTGAAACTCAAAAGAACCAATGGACGTTTGAATTGGCTTCTTAGAATGTATAGTTGCATGAAGGAAACCGGGGGCCGTATTTGAAAGCAATAAACTATTATATCTACCAGGACCCCACCATCTGTTTTCAGAAGAAATACCGGCTGCAACAGCGCCAAGTTTAAAAAGAAAATGACTTTGTCCCCAATTAACTTTATAATAAGGATCTATTCCAAAATGCTCTGGTGCATCAATATTCGCCATGGTCAATCCGTAAAAGAGAAAATAGGAAGGTCGAAATTTAGGGGCTCCATCATACCCTGCATGCCATTTATTTTCCGCTGAAACAGCCTCTGGCATAAATTGAAATGAAAAATACCTACTGCGTAAGGCAAATCCTGCACTTAAATAGGCTTGATATCCCGTAGCTGGTATCATTAGCCCGTCATTTTTACTATCGGGATGTAATGAGGTATATTGCTGCTGAAATATTAAAGGCATTAACTCGAATTTTACGCCTTTTTGAATAGTATCGTTGAAGTGCAATGGCAAGTTCAAAAAAGAAATATTAGCATCTACTCTACCTAATAATTGTTCTCTTCTAAAATAATCTTTCCATTCAGGTACATTTAAGACCACATTTTGGGATTGTAGAGGATTATCTACTAACGTAAATCCCAAAAAGAAAATAAAAATGATGTAAATTTTCTTGCTTAGATAAATCTTTTTCATATTTCTATTTCTTTGATGGTTTGCTTAGAAAATAAGCTACTTGCAATTCAGCCAATAGATTATATATTCCTTTTCCTTTAAATGTATCTTCCCCGTTTTTATTGAGTCGGGGAATAAATTTATGTCGATAATTCAAACTTCTTACGTTCCTGGCTGTGAAGTGGATGAGAAATCGGTTAAAATCCCAGTCAATGACAGGCGTCAAACTTAAATCAACCCATCTAAATTGGGTATTGCCTGGCCATGCTCCATCGCTGTAATCCGCTTCATGCACCCTTCTATCGGCCATAATCCCAATTCTTTTCATTCCCTTTATCCAGCTTACCTCAAGTAAAGCCTGACTTCCCCCAGAACCAATACCAGCACCTATATATTGACCCTGAAGAGTATATCCATTCAAAGATCCATAAGAATAAATATCAACAGCACTAAAAAGTCCATTATTCCTATTGGCAGTCATCAGCGGAGCCCTGAGATTTGAAATTTCCGCATTCAATTGGATGAAAGTATTTTTTTTGCTAGTCAGTGGCACCAGTTTTCTAAAACCCCATAAATAAACTCTCGAGTGTGCATACTCAAGAATAATATCCCGGAGATCCCAATTATGGTCTTCTTTTCCAAATTCAAAATAAAATTCCGCTTGAGATTTAGGAAGTAAATAACGAGCAAATACAGAAAGTAGCTGATTCCTTTGAATTTTATCCTCCTCTGTTCCTCCAAGTGAAACTTTTGTTATGCCACTTAAAACGGGCATATAACCTCTCCATGAAGTGTATTTTTCAGGTTGTTGTAAAAAGCTACGAATAAGACCCCCAGATAAACCAGGTAAAAACCGGGGTTGAAAGCTGATAATACCACTATTTAAATAAACCTTTTTTACTGATTTATTGGAGAATTCTGATGGCCTTAGATAGCCACCTATCACTTCAAATTCAAAATTACCAATGGGTGTCACCAAAGGTTTTCGAGTCAAAAAGGTGGCATGAAGGAAACCAGGAGCATTGTTACTCATCATAATGGCATTATTCCTTCCAGGTCCCCACCAGATATTCTCATTTGAAATACCTGCTGCGAATGGCCCTATGGCTAATTTGATACTAGATTGACCATATCCATATTTTTTATACGGTTTATCGCCAAATTTCACCGGAACATCGATACTGCTCATGAATGCCCTGTACGAATTATTATTATTTGGCCCGAAATTAAAAGATTCCTCCTCAAATGAAAGATTCTGAGCAAAAACATATTCAGGCATTGCTTGAATTTCAATTGGACCAGCCTTAAGAAAAACGCCACCACTCCAATAAGTTTGAAATCCCTTAGCAGCAATCATCATTCCATCATTCATGCCATCAGGATGATGAGAGGCAAATCGTTGCTTACTGACAATGGGCAAAAGAGTGAAATTGAAAAATTTATTCTTAACGGTATCCATATTGACGCCCAAATCGAAACTAAACATACTTCGATAAGCTGTTGGCCAAAGATTTCCAGACCTTTTAACTGGTATTATACCCGACAATTGTCCCCTTTGTACCATCTCTCTGGCTAAAGGAACACTTAATGGTAGTGATTGAGCTAAAGAGACAGAAACATCAAAAAATAAAAATCCTATTAAAAAGCTAAAAAAAAATATTCTTGCCATCATTTTTATTTTTTAATCTCTAAGTTTAATTCAAGGCTTCAAAATTAAACTTTTTTATTTTATCTTTTTAAAATCAAGCGTATTTATTAGATTTTTTCAAAAACATGGCTTAATAAATGTAGTTTATACTTATATGATGCTTCTTTTTTCATTTGCTCTGCAGGAGCAGCTAATAAATATAGATGGGAAAATATCTAAAACGATCAGCATTGGAGATCAAACCTGGATGGCTGAAAATCTCGCAACTATCCTATTTGAAAATAAAGAATATATGTCACCACATTAAATAAAATAATCAGTTGAATAAATGACGGCACCCCATCTTGAAAATCCCCATTATTTTATTAAAATACCTTCCTTTTTTAATTCTTCTAAAGCATTAAATAGAGCATCAAGATCCTCTTTATTATTAAATGCCTGAATGGAATACCTCAGATATACATCCTTTTCCTGGCTCATTACAGGAAGCTCAATATGGTACGGTTAGAAACGCAGAAAAGTCACGTGTACCTATCATTTGATGATAATCCAGAAAAGTAGAAGACGATGGTTTTATAGCTTTATAACCCCAGCTAATAACTAACGGATTACACCAATGCTGTACTTCCTTTGTGGCATATAAAAAAGAAGAACCATTTGGAGCCATCATCCACTTATGACATGCCCCTGTGTAAAAATCTACCTTCAATTCGCTAATATCCAATGGAATATGACCAGGAACGTGAGCACCATCAACAATCGTCCATAATCCTTTTTCTTTCGCAATGTCACTTTAAGATATTGAACCTAAACCGCCATCAATAATACTTAAAAAAAGATACTCAGTTGATACTGATTCAACCAAAAAGGATTGAATCAGTATCAACAAAAATTAATTAATTAACGATTAATTTTTTATAAATCACATGATCTCCATTTTCACCTTTAAGAGAAAATAAATAGGTTCCCTTTGGTTCTGATGATAAATCAATCTGATAATTACCTGTTCTTAAACTTGTCATTGTTTTAACTACCCTACCATTAATATCCTGAATATTTAAAGAACCAGATAATTCTAAATTCGGAAAATTGATGATCAGATTTATAATTCCATTGGAAGGATTCGGATATAATTCCCAATTAATATCCGAAATCACATCTAAAGACATTTCACCTTGAGCTATAGATCCTTGGTTTGGGTCCTTATCAGGATTCATCAATCCAGGTTTAGCTGCCTGACTAATTTCCATGGTTTTTACAATACCATCAGCAGTAAAGGAAATGACCCCTTTTCTTGCAGCACCTGTATTTGCTATAAAAGTAACTTTTAGGGTACCACTATTTCTACCCGATAAAACCGTTGGAATCAACCATGGTGAACTGGAAGAAACATTCCAAACAAGATTAGATGAAACGGTAGCTGTTAAGGAACCTCCAGTTGCAGGTAAAGCAGATGATGTAGGAGAAACAATCATTTGTGCTCCAATAATATTTCTCAAGATAGAAATGGTATTGCTACCTGAATTAGTTACTAAAATATCCGTTTTAGCATCGCCATCTATATCAGCTAAAATACCGGCAAATGGTTTTGTTCCTACCGTAAAATTTAATCTTTTAAAGAATGAAGTACTTGTGATACTTCCTGGAACTGCTTTATTTTGCCATAAAGTTGCCGTTCCATCAGCAAAATTTGTAAGTAATATATCTAACTTTCCGTTACCTGTTATATCTCCTACGCTAATATAATATGGAGTAACACCCGTATTAAAATTAACTCTGGGGGCAAAAGAAGATAAACCAATAACACCAGATGAAGTCGTGTTTCGAAGTATTCCAACAGAATTAGCGCTTTCAGCTAAAACTACAATATCCAATTTTGAATCTCCATCCATATCTCCTAATTTCAAGTAGCCTGGATTATTTCCCGCGTTAAAATCCATTTTAGCAGAAAATGAATTAGCATTTAATGTTCCATTGGAAAAATTATTCTTAAAGACAGAGACAGTCCTTGAACCGTAATTACCAACAGCAATATCCATTTTATTATCTCCATCTAAATCAGCAACATCAATGGTAATCGGATTTAACCCAGTGGTCAAATTGAAACCAGCATTAAAATTATCTAAAGCTAAAGCATTAAAAACACCCTTATTTGTGAAAATGGTAACAGAATTATTTCCATGATTTGCTGTAACAATATCCAACCAACCATTTTTATCAAAATCACCAATGCCTATACCAATTGGTGTTAAAGGTGTAGTAATTTTAATTGGACTGTTAAATAAAACATTTCCTGCAGTTGAAATATTTTTAAGGATTGAAATGGTATTTTCCCCCTGATTTGCAACAATAAGGTCTTGTTTACCATCATTGTCTAAATCAGCAACGGAAATAAAATTGGCATTTGTCCCAGAAGTAAAATCATTTCTACTAAAATTTGCCACATTAATACTGCCTGAAGTTGCTGTATTTCTGAAAACAGAAACAGATCCAGCAGTATAATTTGCCACAATGATATCTGGTTTACCATCTCCATCTATATCCGAAATCCTAATATCTTCTGGATTTGCCAACGTGGTCAAATCGATTTTTGGTGCAATTTCTGCACTGGAAATACTATCTTTCGATGGAGAAAAAGTTGAAATAAAGAAATTATTAGATTGAATCGCTAACTGAGTTTCCTTATTTAATATTCTAATATAATCAGTTGATGCACCTATTGGAACAGTGGTTGAAATAGCATTTGCTGTGGAAGAAGTTACTGTAGCTTTTGTAGCTCCAATCCAAACGACATTATTGGATGGATTTGCACTAAATCCACTTCCAGAGAGAGAAATAGCTGAACCTGGAGCAGCTTTAGCAGGTGAAAAAGATATTAGCGTCGGTATAGGAATATACGTAAAGCCAGCAATGGTTGCATTTCCTCCAATGGTGGAAACCTGAACACTTCCAGATGAACCTGAACCAACTGTAGCTGTGATACTTGTTGCACTTACTACCGTATAGGAACTTGCAGCTGTTCCACCAAAACTTACTGCAGTGGCTCCTGTGAAATTCGTTCCTGTTATCGTGACAACCCGTCCAGTATTTCCTGAGGTTGGGGTAAAGGCTGATATGCTAGGTACTGGTAATACCGCAAGGTAGGTAAACCCAGATATCGTTCCTAATCCATTAGCTGTTGTAACAGAAATATTTCCAGAGGTTCCCGCACCAATAATGGCTGAAATAGTCGTAGCATTTATAACGGTAAAACTGGTAGCAGCGGTTCCTCCGAAACTTACAGCTGTTGCACCTGTAAAGTTTGTACCTGTCAAGGTAACTGTTTGTCCTCTTCCAGCAGATGCTGGGTTAAATGAAGTGATGACTGGTGCAGGAATAAACGTAAATCCACCTTTAGAAATAGCTCCATTAGCCGTTGTAACCCTAACATTTCCAGTCGCACCTGTGCCAACAATGGCTGTAATATTTGTTGGACTGACTATCGTAAATGAAGTAGCAGCAACGCCTCCAAAACTAACCGATGTGGTGCCTGAGAAATTATTGCCTATGATTGAAATTGTTGCATTTCTACCCGCAGAAGCTGGAGTGAATGAAGTAATAGTAGGTGGTGGCAAATAACTAAAGCCTGCTAAGGTGCCTGTACCGTATGGTGTTGTTACCGAAACAATGCCTGAAGTACCCGCTCCGACTCTAGCAGTGATACTTGTTGCACTTACTACGGTAAAGGAATTCGCGGCCGTTCCTCCAAAACTTACTGCCGTTGCTCCCGTAAAATTTGTTCCTGTTATGGTGATGACTTGACCTGTATTTCCTGACGTTGGGGTGAATGAATTGATGGTTGGCGGAATGGCAGCACCTATAAAGGTGAAGCCAGTGCTTGTGCCAACGCCACTGGCAGTGGTAACACTTACACTTCCAGTCGCTCCTGCTCCTATAACTGCCGTGATGGAAGTTGCACTCACCACACTAAATGATGTTGCTGCTGTTCCGCCAAAACTTACAGCCGACGCTCCAGTGAAATTAGTTCCCGTTATGGTGACCGTCTGACCAGTACTTGCCGATAGGGGACTAAAGGAACTTATAGCTGGGGCAGGTGTTGCCGTAACATAAGTAAAACCAGCTCTTGTTCCAATGCCATTGGCAGTAGTAACACCAACACTACCCGTAGTGCCTGCTCCTACAACCGCTGTGATAGAAGTAGCATTCACCACACTAAATGAGGTAGCTGCAGTTCCACCAAAACTTACTGCAGTGGCCCCTGTAAAATTATTTCCTGTTAATGTAACCGTTTGTCCTGTACTTGCAGAAGTTGGGCTAAACGAACTTATAGCTGGTGGTGGCAAATAAATAAATCCAGCTAAAGTGCCTGTACCAGATGCCGTTGTTACCGATACGTTACCAGAAGTACCCGCTGCAACGGTAGCTGTGATACTTGTTGCACTTACTACCGTATAGGCACTTGCTGCTGTTCCACCAAAACTCACTGCCGTTACTCCTGTAAAATTAGTTCCTGTTATGGTGATTATCTGTCCTGTTTTTCCTGATGTTGGGGTGAAGGAGCTGATGGCCGGTGCAGGTGTTGCCGTAACGTAGGTAAAGCCCGCTCTAGTTC
>Ga0304730_1000745_pt1 | contig 26871 bp, 21 predicted proteins | sample M_130628_MF_Meta_FD_190474 | JGI IMG/M metagenome (GOLD analysis project Ga0304730, IMG submission 190474) | Freshwater microbial communities from Lake Montjoie, Canada to study carbon cycling - M_130628_MF_MetaG (v2) (version 2) | ecosystem: Environmental > Aquatic > Freshwater > Lake | place...
CTTTAGGTTTGTATCATTTTTTAATTCAGTTTGGCCATGAGGTAAATGTAATTTCACCAACCAATTGGGCTGACTTTTTAAAATGGATGCCAGGATGCACCTCGGTTTTGGATTATGAAAAAGATGTAAAAAAATCAGATGTGCTTATTGAAAATGCAGATTGGATTTTTTGTTTGGATTTTAATACGATAAGTCGTACTAAAAATATGGAGACAGTCTTGTTGAAAACCAAAGCAACTCGATTATTAATTGATCATCATCAACAACCACAAACGGAAGTTTTTGGATTTGGTGTTAGCGACACAACAAAAAGCTCAACTGCTGAAATGGTGTATGATTTTATTATGAATTCTGGTTTTGATGATAAAATCAACAATGAAGTAGCGCAATGTTTATATGCTGGTGTAATGACGGATACGGGATCATTCAGGTTTCCATCAACATCAGCTGACGTGCACACTATGATTTCAAATCTCAAAAGAAAAGGACTAAATCATAGCATCATTCACGAAGCTTTATATGATAATTTTTCGGAAAACAGATTGAGATTTATTGGAAATACATTGCTCAATAGAATGGAAGTGATTTATGAATACAACACAGCTTTAATATACATTACTCAAGACGATTTAATTAAGTATAATATTAAAACTGGCGATACAGAAGGACTTGTAAATTATCCATTAAGTATTGAAGGAATAAAACTAGCAGCAATTTTTATCGATCGTGGAGAAGAAAGAAAATGTTCATTTAGAAGCAAAGGGAGTTTTGATGTAAATACATTTGCAAGAACATATTTTAATGGGGGAGGACATTTTAATGCCGCAGGCGGTCAAAGCTATGATCCTCTTGAAATGGTTGTATCAACATTTAAACAAGTAATAAAAAATTATAAAAACGAATTATCTACTTATCAATTTTAAACTATAAAAAAATGCGTAACATCTCTCTATTAGCCATTGTTGCTATTTTATTTTCATCTTGCGGACAAGATTTCAAAAAAGGTGAAAAAGGATTGGAATACAAAATCACATCCACTGGAAGTGGTGAAAAACTAAAAATTGGAAACTTCATGCAAATGCATGTTTGTCAAATCATCAGCAATGGTAAAAAAGATACCATCGTAAATGATACTAGAAAAAACGGAGCGCCAATTATTGAACCATTTGATTCAACTTCTATTCCACCAGAATATTTTAAAATTATTGCTCAACTAAGAAAAGGAGATAGTTTAACCATTCGTTTGTTGGTGGATTCAATGTATAAAGATAATCCAGGTGCTATGCCTCCATTCATGAAAAAAGGCAATTACTTCTTAACAACTGTGAAATTGTTGGACGTTTTTACAAATCAAGCTCAAATGGAAACGGCTCGTAAAAAAGACATCCAAATGAAAATGGAAAAAGATTCAATCGAAAATATTAAAATCTTAGCTAAAGAAGATAAAGAACTACAAGCGTATTTTAAGAAGAATAACATTACAGGTTTGCAAAAAACAAATTTGGGTACGTATGTTCAAATTATTCAACCAGGTACTGGAGCAATGATTGATACATCGGTTGTTGTAGAAACTAAATACACAGGACGTTTATTGAATGGAAAAATGTTTGATAGCAATACCGATTCAACATCTACACATAAAGAACCATTTAATGTAAACATGACCAATGATTATAATTTAGGCGCACCAGTTATTAAAGGTTGGACTGATGGTTTGAAGTTATTGAATAAAGGTGCAAAAGCTAAGTTTTATGTTCCTTCGGTACTAGCTTATGGAAAACAAAAAGTAGGGGAGATGATTCCAGAAAGTTCTATTTTAATGTTTGATATTGAAGTATCGAATGTTTTGACAAAAGATCAAGCAAAAGCAATAAATGAATCAAAATTAAAAGTGAAAAAAAATATCGAAAAGGAATTTTACGATAGTTTGCAAAATGCAAGTGGTAAACAAAAATAAAAATAATAAGAAATGTTTAAAATTGCCGTTCAACATTTGGACGGCATTTTTTATGTTATTTGATTAAAAGCATTAAAAATAGTGATCGCTTCTTTTGCTTCTTTAACGTCATGAACACGTAGTATTTTCGCTCCGTTAATCAATGCCATCGTATTTGCAACCGTAGTGCCATTTAGCGCATTTTCAGGGGTAGTCGATAATGTTTTATAAATCATCCCTTTTCTTGAAACGCCTGCCAATACAGGACAATCCAATATTTGAAGAGATTTCATCTCGCGCAACAAAGTATAATTATGTTCTAGCGTTTTTCCAAACCCAAAGCCGGGGTCTATTATAATATCGTTAATGCCAGCCTTTCTACAAGCTTCGATTTTTTTTGTAAAAAACTGAACAACTTCTAATGTAATGTTATCGTAAAAGGGATTTTGCTGCATTGTTTCCGGTGTTCCTTGCATATGCATACAAACGTACGGAACTTTCAATTTCCCAACTGTTGGTATCATTTCTTCATCTAAGCTTCCAGCACTAACATCATTTACCATATCAGCGCCTGATTCAATAGCTTGAACAGCCACTTTACTATAATAACTGTCAATTGAAATGATTATTTCAGGAAAGTTTTTTCTTATTAAATCTAACGCAGGAATAACTCTTGATACCTCTTCTTCAGCAGAAATTCTTTTGCTTCCAGGTTTTGTGCTTTGTCCACCAATGTCAAGTATTGTAGCACCATCTTCAATCATTTTTTCAGCAATCAATAAAAGATCTGAATCCTTTTTATTCAAATGTCCTTCAAAAAAAGAGTCTGGTGTAATGTTAATTATTCCCATTACAACAGCTGAATTCAAATTCAGTATTTTTCCATTACAATTGATTGTTAACATTGCTCGAGTAATTGTATTTTTGTTAAAGAATCAAAGATGCGAATAAAAGTTTGTATCTGTGAAAAGGGCGTTTTATATTCATATTTTAAATCTATTTGACTACATGATAACAACAATGGATCAGTATAGCCAAGCAATAGCTTCGTGCCGAGATATTTTCTTAAAAAAAACGATGGATTACGGAACATCCTGGAGAGTATATCGTACCATTTCAATTGTAGATCAAATATATATTAAAGCAAAAAGGGTTAGAACCATACAGGAAAAAAAGCAACAAAAAATTGAAGACGGCATTACAAGTGAGTTTCAAGGCATTCTTAATTATGCAGTTATAGGATTGATTCAATTAGAAATAAATAACGATGACGCCGAACAATTGTCTGCAGGCGAAGTTGAAATTTTATATAATCAAGAAATTGAGCAGGCAAAAAAATTAATGATGGATAAAAATCATGATTATGGTGAAGCTTGGAGAGAGATGAGTCAAGAAAGCTACATAGATTTAATCTTGTCGAAAATTCTCAGAATAAAGCAAATACTTTCCAATAATGGGTTAACAATAATGAGCGAGGGGATAGACGCGAATTTTTTTGATATTTTAAATTACGCAGCATTCGGCCTAATTCAAATAAATACAGGGAATCACAATAAATAAATAAACATAAAAAAGAAAAGTTCAAATTATGAGTACTATAAAAAAACATCTTCCATTGATTGTTCGAATTTTAGTTTCAGCACTTTTTTTATTATCAGCTGTTGCAAAATCATTTCCAATTTGGGCATTTGAAAAACAGCTGGTAGACTTGGGCATTATTGATTGGTGTTATGCGCCACATTTGGCTAGATTAATCATTGCGCTTGAAACGGCTATCGCTATTGCTATTTTGCAAAAGCATTATTTGAAAACATTTGTAATTCCCGTAACCATTATTTTATTGATTGGATTTTGCGCGCATTTGGGCATTCAAATGGTGGAGCATGGCGCAATGAACGGGAATTGTGGTTGCTTTGGTCAATTAATTCCCATGACGCCATTAGAAGCGTTTATCAAAAATGTTATTACCATTTTGTTGTTGATCTACTTATTTCGAAACGTTGAGAATAAGCCCAAAGGAGAAAATAAATTTGTTGTTATTTTATTTATCTACTTCCTTTCAGCTTTCATTATGTTCTTTTTCTTCCCATTTTGTCCATGCAGCAAAACGCAATCCCCTCAAATAGTAGTTCCTGATATTACTTCAGATTCTTCTACAACGGATAGTTCAATAATAGTACCAAAAGAAACAGAAGATACTTCTAAAGGGAAGGATTTAATCGTGGTAAAACAAAAAGATACAGCAAAGAAAATCGAGGTAGATTTGGGGCCTGCAAAAGTGGTGTCGAAGTTTGCTATCTATAATAATTTCAGTGGAAAATCGGTGAATTTAGATGAAGGCAAAAAAATCGTTTGTTTATTTGTGCCAGGTTGCGATCATTGTAGAGATGCAGCGAAAGAACTCGCTATATTGAAAAAGAAAAACAATTTGCCGCCCATTTATATTCTATTTATGGATGAGGAAACCTTTAAAATTCCAGATTTTTTTACGGAAACGAAAAGCAATTTCCCATATTATGTAATGAGTGATATCCCTGCATTTTTTAAATTGTTGGGAAATAAAGCAACCACACCAGGCATAAATTATTTATGGAATGGCAACATCATAAAAGCCTATCAGGGTATAGAGGATCAGAAATTTAATGGTGCAGAATTGACTAGAATCATTACATCCAATCAGAAAAAATAAAATGTCTTTTTATTCAAGTAATTAATAGAAATGGATTTTATTACAGTTAATGGTAAATTAAGACTTCTTAACGGAAAATTAATTTTTACAAAAGTTAAAAATGATGAAACAAAGTCTCACTCTGTAGTTTATGTTACTTTTATTTTACTATTTATTTCATTACAATTATATCGAGCGATTTATGAAAAGCCAAGGGCATGGGTTTTTGTATTGATTGGATTTGTTTGGCTCTATCCATTTTAGAGAAATTATACAAGACGTTATTTGTATTCAAATGGGGAAATGAAATAATAATAAATCAAGTAAAAGAAATTGATATTTTACCCATTGAAAACGAATTAGAAACAAAAGTTCGTTTGAGATTTTTGAATAATAGAATTAAAATTATGGTTTTTAGAAACCATGAAAATAAAGTAGATGCTTTTATAGGGGTCATTAAAAAGGAATCAAATCAATTCTTTAACGCTACATCCAATCAGGTAGATACTTCATTATTACATTCATAACTACACAAGTTTATCATTTTTTTCTTTCATTTTGCCGAAATGAAATCTGTAAAGGTTCATTATAATTGTCCCAAACATCTATCCAAAAGGCACAATAAAAAAACTATCGGACTAAATTTAAAAGGTAATTATTATAGATTCTCATTTTTTTAATTTATTATTTTCAATTTGAAAAGCTTGTCGTTATCTATTCTATATGTACTATTTCAGATTACATTTCACCTAAAAAACTTTTCCTTCTTTTGGATCATTAACATGATTCTGTATTCAATTTCTAGATGTAGAAGAAATACAAATTGTTTTTACACCATCGTTTTGCAATAGAAATTGAAAGATAATTTCAAAATATCATTAGAGATTTTTGTTTTGATTTAGGCATAAAACCATCGTGTTTACTAACAATTTATTGCTACAAACAAAATCTAAGATTTGTTCAAAACTTTATTTAGGTTAAAAAAAAAGCTCGTTGGCACAGTAATTGCCTATGTAATTGAAATTAATTTAAAACAATAATAAAGCAGCACAATAAAATTAAAAAAGCTGCGTTTTAGGTTCTAAATTAATCCGCGATTTGATTTCTCGATGAATAGATATTTATTGTTTTATCAAACGCACATTATCTTAAACCCAAATTGAAAAACCATGAAATTATTTACAAAAACAGTATTGTTATTTTTATTAACATTAGTAACAATCAAAACAAATGCAAGAAAATTCTATTTTAGTACTTCAGGAAGTGACGCTTACACAACAGCTCAAGCTCAAAACCCGGCTACACCTTGGCAATCATTAGTAAAATTAAATTCATTTGCAGATAATGGAGCAGCTGCAGGTGATACTTTTTTATTTAAAAGAGGCGATGTATTTGCAAATGGTTACAACAGAAGAGTATCATTAAAATGGTATGCCAATTCAGAAGGATATACATGTGCAACAGGAACTGCACAAAATCCTATTGTATTTACATATTATGGAGATATGAATTTAGAGAGACCTAATTTTTTATTCCCTTTCCCATCAAGTGTTCCAAATACAGATAGATATAATATGTGTTTTAAGAATGTTTCATATTTTGTATTTGATGGGTTACAGTTTAATGATATAAGATTTCCCGTATTAGACAAAAGAACATCTTGTTATACTGCTACGGGATTGATGTTTGGAGAAGATATGGGAAGTGGTGTTGATCATTTTACAGTTACAAATTGCAATTTTACTAATATTGGATATGGTATTTTATCAAATGGTAGCGATTTTTTAATTCATAACAATACATTTACAAATTTCAAATCTGTAGGTGATACGCTTGGTACTTTTGATATTGGCGCCGACGCACTTCAGATTTCAGGAAAAAAATACAGAATTACAAATAATTATATAAGTGGAAGTTGGGCTTATGCAAATCCTTACAATTCTTCGTCAAATGGATTACTTGGAGGAGCTTTAGAAACCATTAATGATTTTGATAGTTCATACGTTGCTAATAATATGTTTATTGATAATTCTGGAGGAATGGAATTTGGCCAGAATAGAGGAACTCAATATGGTCCGAATGATGATACTTTTGCGTATAACTTCTTTATTAACAACTCAAATGTATCTTATGTAAATACAACAGGTACTTTTAAATGTTCTGCTGCTAGATTACACTTTTGGAATAATGTTATTATTGAAAATGAAAAATCAAGATTTACGGGTAGAAATAACGGTGGAGATGCTTTAGGGAATGGCCAAACTTATGTTTCTTCTGGTTTTATTTATGCGCCTCTATTGCCACCGAGTAAATCAACTTTCACGCCTCAGGAATATAATTATTATTCTGCTTGGAGAACTTTTGATTGTGGTGATCAATCTTTTGTGCCAGGAGATACATTATATGATGTAAGAAATAATGTAATTTGGAATACCAATGGTTTACAAGTTAAATCAAGCCCTTCTAGAAGACCTAAAGATCACTATAAAAATAATATTTACCATATAAAAGGAAGTTACCAAATGGCAACTAATCTTGGAGATGGTGCAGTATTATCTGCAGGTGAAAGAATCATCAATACAAAGTTATTTACCGATACTTCAAATGCATTTCCGCAAAATTGGGATTTTCATATTATAAGTGATACATCTTATGCAGCGAATAACGGTTTGGTTATTCCTGGTTTAACTAGTGATTATGGTGGGAATCCAATTGTTGGAAACCCTTCAATAGGCGTTTATGAATACGGAAGTTCAACACCAGTTACTAACCCAATTACTGCAAGTTTAACTTCAACAAGCATTGCTTGTAATGGTGGAACTTCAACAATAGTTGTATCTGCTACTGGTGGAACTGCTCCTTATACTGGAACAGGTACATTTACAGTTAATGCAGGTACGTTTTCTTATATTGTATCTGATGCTTCTGGTTTAAGAGATACGGTTAATGTTACAATCAATCAACCAACTTTAATCACAGCAACAGTTACATCTGGAACAATTGCAATTCCGGGAGGTTCAACAACGGCTACTGTTAGTAACGTAGTTGGTGGAACAGGAAATGCTTATACTTACAGTTTAGATGGAGGTACTTTCCAATCATCAAATACTTTTTCAGGTGTGTTGGCTGGAAATCATGCCATTAGAATAAAAGATATTAATGGTTGTATTATTTCAAAAAGTTTTTTTATTAATGCCCCAGTAGTTTCTACTTTAACTGCCAATGCTGTTGCGGGTATAATTTCATGTAATGGCGGAACAACAACGGTTACTGTATCTGCTACAGGTGGAGTAAGTCCGTTAACAGGAACAGGAGTATTTACTGCTTCTGCTGGTTTAAATAATTATACAGTAACTGACGCAGCTGGAACAACTGTTACTACTTCTGTTACAATTAGTCAACCTTCTTCTATATCATTATCATTAACCTCAGGAACAATAACATCAACTGGCGGAACAACATCAATAACTGCAACAGCAACTGGTGGAACCGCAGCATATACCTACAAATTAAATAGCGGATCTTACCAATCGAGCAATGTGTTTACAACAGTTGCGGCAGGCTCACATACCGTTACTGTAAAAGATGCAAATGGTTGTACAAAATCTGGAACAATTTCAATCTCTCAGCCATCTGCATTATTAAACGCAACGGCCACAGCTGGAACAATTGCTTGTAATGGCGGTACAACAACAGTTACAGTTTCTGCAGCAGGTGGAACAGCACCTTATACAGGAACAGGCACGTTTACTGTATCTGCTGGAACGTACACTTACAATGTAACAGATGCAAATGGCGCAATTGACGCAGTATCTGTAACCGTTAGTCAACCTTCAGCAATTTCATTATCATTAACCTCGGGAACAATAACATCAACAGGTGGAACAACATCAATAACTGCAACAGCAACTGGTGGAACCGCAGCATATTCGTACAAATTAAATAGCGGATCTTATCAATCAAGCAATGTGTTTACAACAGTTGCGGCTGGTACGCATACCGTTACTGTAAAAGATGCAAATGGTTGTACAAAATCTGGAACAATTTCAATCTCTCAGCCATCAACATTATTAAGTGCATCAGCAACAGCTGGAACAATTGCATGTAATGGTGGAACAACAACAGTTACAGTTTCTGCAGCAGGTGGAACAGCCCCTTATACTGGAACAGGCACGTTTACTGTATCTGCTGGAACGTACACTTACAATGTAACAGATGCAAATGGTGTAATTGATTTGGTTTCTGTAACTGTCTCACAGCCTACCGTAATTGTGGTAGAATTGTCATCAGGTTCAATAACAACTGCAAGTGGGACAACTTTTATTTCTGCAACCGTTACTGGTGGATCAGCACCATATAGTTATACTCTAGACAATGGAACGTATCAAACAAATAATTTGTTCAACAATGTATTCGCAGGTACACATATAGTTACAGTAAAAGATTCAAAAGGTTGTGTAGCTAATAGAACTATTACCATTGCAGATTTTAATGTAGATACTTTGGTAGCGAGTGTTAGTGCTGGAACTATTAGTTGTAACGGCGGAACTACAATTGTTAATGTTACTGCAACAGGTGGAGTAGCCCCTTATATTGGAGTTGGTTCTTACACAATGTCTGCAGGTGTAAATACAATTTCTGTTATAGATGCTGTAGGTTCTATCAAAACAATCGATATTACATTAACTCAACCAAGTGAAATTAATGTAGTTGTAAATGTTAGAAATGCTCAGGTTGTATCTGGTGGAAAAACCTCAATAAAAATAATTGCAACTGGTGGAACTGGAACGTATCGTTATAGTTTAGATGGTGGTGCTTTTCAAAATACAAATTCATTTAGAGGAATTGGAGCTGGAACACATGTTGTATCAGTAGTTGATCAAAATGGTTGTGTAAAAATGGCTTCGTTCATTGTAACTGAAATTAATGCAAATGTTGGTTTGTCAATCAGTTTAATAAACAGGTCAAATGTAAAATGTATTGGAGCAAATAACGGCTCAATAACGGTTGGTGCTGCAGGTGGTAGAGCGCCATACTCATATACATTAAATGGCATTGATTATAATTCAGATGGAAAATTCACCAATTTAGCACCTGGAACGTATCGTGCAACTGTAAAAGATTTCAATGGAAATATTGCAGAATTGGAAGTTACAATTTTAGATGGTAAGAAAAGATGCGGCACTAATACAAATTCTTTAAATGTTAATGTGTATCCAAATCCTTCTGTATCTAATTTTAAAGCTACTATTTCTACCGAAGAAGTAGGTGAAATTACTTTACAAGTTTTCGATGTACTTGGAAAAATGATACATCAAGAAAAAGGTCAATCAGATAAGTTATATAATTTCGGTTCTAATTTTAAAGCTGGTATTTATATAGTTAAAGTAACTCAAGCAAACAATAGCACAACATCTAAAATCATTAAACAATAAAAATATAAAACAACACAACAACAAAAAAAAGACGTCGGTTAATACCGGCGTTTTTTTATTATTAAAATTCTTGAATTTTAGTTCTGTATTTATCTGTTATTTTTGGTGATAAAATTTCAACATAATGAAGGTTAATTTTAAAACAGTTTCAATACCATTCAAACACCCATTTGTTATTTCAAAAGCATCCAAAACACATCAACCTATTTTTCTAGTAGAGTTGGATCATTTCGGAATTAAAGGATATGGAGAAGCGCCTTCAATTTCCTACTATAATATTTCAACCGAAAAAATGATTGAGGATTTAGAAAAGAAAAAAATGTTTATCGAGAAATTCGCCTTTTCCGACCCAGAAAGATTTTGGCATTTTTTACATCACCTTTTTCCGGATAATTCTTTTTTGGTTGCCGCATTAGATATGGCGGGTTGGGATATTTTTGGAAAAATAAAACGCAAACAATTGCATCAATTGTGGAATTTAAATTCAGCAATGGTACCTTCTACCGATTTTACAATTGGCATTGATTCAATTGAAATGATGATTAAGAAAATGAAAGAAACGCCTTGGCCGATTTATAAAATCAAAGTTGGTTTTGAAAATGATATTGAAACAATTACAGAACTTAGAAAACAGACAGATTCCATTTTTAGGGTTGATGCAAATGAAGCTTGGGATGTAGAAATGGCACTTAAAAAAATTCCATTACTTAAAGCTTTGAATGTAGAATTGGTTGAACAACCACTTGAAAAAAACAATTGGGAAGGCATGAAAATTTTGTTTGAAAATTCGGATTTACCATTATTTGCAGATGAGTCCTGTGTTCAAGAATCTGATGTAGAGAAATGTCATCATTTTTTTCATGGCATTAATATAAAACTTACAAAATGCAGTGGAATTACACCTGCAAGAAGAATGATTGAAAAAGCCAAACAATTAGATTTTAAAATAATGATTGGTTGCATGAACGAAACATCAATTGGAACAGCTGCCATTTCCCAATTAGCGCCAATGGTTGACTTCGTAGATATGGATGGAACTTTATTGCAAAAAGAAAAATATGGCGAAGGCGTTGATTTTGAATTTGGGAAATTTCTTTATAATGATATCCCAGGAATTGGCGTAAATGTAGCGCCATTTTAAAATCATTTATAGTTTCAAAAATCAACACAAATTCGTTGAATAAAAACCTTTACTTTTGCGGTTATGACAATTGAACATTTAAAGGTTATGAGAGACCGTGTTTTGGTTTTGAGGAGGTTTCTTTGACTACGATAACCGAATAGCAAAAATTACAAACGATAAGCAACTTTCCCTTTCTCCTGGATTTTGGGATGATAATGCACGCGCCACATCAATTCTAAAAGACATAAAAAATAATGAGTATTGGTCTGATATGTATTTGCGTGTTGCAGGTGCAGTAGAAGATTTTGCCGTATTATTTGATTTTTGGAAAGAATCTGAAGCCACTGAAGAAGAAGTTAAAGATGCATTTACAAAGGCCAATGCTGAAATTGAAGAAGCCGAATTTAAAAGTACATTAAATGATCCCGCTGATGCTTTGCCTGCTGTACTTCAAATTAATTCAGGTGCTGGAGGAACAGAAAGTCAAGACTGGGCTGAAATGCTCGCGCGCATGTATCGTATGTACGGCGAAAAACAAGGCTGGTCTGTTTCTGAATTGGATTGGCAATGGGGTGATGGCGCTGGTATTAAAACCTGTACTTTTCAATTTGATGGTGCTTTTTCTTACGGCTTTTTAAAAGCAGAAAGTGGCGTTCATCGATTGGTGAGAATTTCACCATTCGACAGCAATGCCAGAAGACATACTTCATTTGCCAGCGTTTATGTATATCCGTTAATTGACGATACCATCGAAATAGAAGTAAATCCTGCTGATGTAGAATGGGCGTTTTTTAGAAGCGGGGGCAGTGGTGGACAAAATGTAAATAAGGTTGAAACTGCTGTGCGTTTAACCCACAAACCAAGTGGTATTATTGTAGAATGTCAACAAGCGCGTACCCAAGGAGAAAACAGAGAAAAAGCAATGGCGATGTTGAAAAGCAGATTATACGAAGAAGAAATGAGAAGACGTCAGGAATTAATTGATTCTAAAAATGCGTCAAAGAAAAAAATAGAGTGGGGCTCTCAAATTCGATCTTACGTTTTCCATCCGTATAAAATGATTAAAGACCATCGCACTGATTATGAAGTTGGAAACGTAGGGCCAGTAATGGACGGGGAAATAGATGGATTCATTAAAGCTTATTTAATGAGTGAAAAAGAAGATTAATTCATTAATTTTGAATCGAAAAATTTAAACTTTACTTTTTTTATACATAAAATTAAAACCTATCATTATGCAATTCGGCGATTTTTATTACCCGTCACCAGTCAATGAACCTGTTTTAAATTATGCACCTGGAAGTGCAGAAAGATTGGCTTTAAAAAAAGCATTGAAAGAATTGAAATCTGAAAAGATTGATGTGCCAATGTACATTGGTGCAGAAGAAATTCGAACTGGAAATAAAGTTGAAATGCGTCCTCCCCATGAACACAAACATATTTTAGGGCATTTTCATACGGGCGATGCTTCTCATGTTACAAAAGCCATTAATGCAGCTTTAAAAATAAAAGATAAATGGGCTGGAATGAGTTGGGAGAATAGAGCCAATATTTTTTTAAAAGCAGCCGATTTATTGGCTACAAAATACCGCCCTTATATCAATGCTGCTACAATGCTTGGTCAAAGCAAAAATGTAATACAAGCAGAGTTGGATTCGGCTTGCGAATTGATAGATTTTTTAAGATTCAACGTTCATTTTTTAAGCGATATTTATCGTCAACAACCCATTAGTGGAGCAGGAATGAACAATCGTCTTGAATACCGTCCTTTAGAAGGATTTGTATTTGCATTAACCCCTTTTAATTTTACAGCCATTGGTGGAAACTTGCCTACAAGTGCTGCAATGTGTGGCAATGTGGTGATTTGGAAATGTGCCAATACGCAAGTGTACAGCGCGCAATTATTTATGCGTATTTTAAAAGAAGCCGGTTTGCCTGATGGGGTTATTAATTTAGTTTTTATTGATGGACCAACTATTGGCAATGTCGTGTTTAATCACTCTGATTTTGCAGGCATTCATTTTACCGGTAGCACAGGTGTTTTTAATAAAATGTGGGAAACGATTGGTGCAAATATGAATAAGTATAAATCTTATCCAAGAATTGTTGGAGAAACCGGAGGAAAAGATTTTGTTATTGCGCATAAATCTGCTGATGTAGATGTTGTAGTAACCGCATTGGCTAGAGGTGCATTTGAATATCAAGGACAAAAGTGTTCGGCAGCTTCAAGAGCGTATATTCCTTCAAACCTTGCGGCATCAATAAAGAAAAAACTAGTTGAAACAGTGAAAACCATGAAAATGGGTACAGTAGAAGATTTTACAAATTTTATAAATGCAGTTATTGATGAAAAAAGTTTTGATAAATTGGAAGGGTATATCAAACAGGCAAAAAAGAAAGGTGGTGTTACTAAATTATGGGTTGGTGGCAATTGCGATAAATCTCAAGGATATTTTATTGAACCAACCATTATTGAAACTACAGATCCAAAGTATATTACAATGAGTGAAGAATTATTTGGGCCTGTATTGACCATTTTTGTTTACGATGAAAATAAATATGAAGAAACGTTGAAATTGGTAGATTCAACATCTTCATATGCTTTAACTGGTGCGGTGATTGCTCAAGATAGATTTGCTGTGGAACTTGCAACAAATAAATTAAGAAACAGCGCAGGTAATTTTTACATCAATGATAAGCCAACAGGAGCAGTTGTAGGACAACAACCTTTCGGAGGCGCAAGAGCAAGTGGTACAAATGATAAAGCTGGTTCTGCGTTAAATTTATATCGTTGGCTGAGTGCAAGAACAATTAAAGAAACGTTCAATCCACCGATAAATCATTTGTATCCATTTATGTTGGAAAAATAACCATCTAAATTTTTTAGAATAAGTTTAAATTTATTTTAAAACAGTTTGAATTAATTTGATTTTTTTATAGCATTATTGCTTTAATTTTATAAAAAAAATATTTATGTCTGTGAAAGTGGATTTTTATCTCAAAGCATCTCGTGTTCAAAATGCAAAAGGTGGATTTTTAGTTGGTGATTTTAATAATTGGGATGTCAACAAAGGGATTCCATTAATTTTAAATGAGGACGGCTCTTTATCTGTAACTTTAAATTTAGCTCCAGCAAAAAAATATGAATACCGATATTTGCTTAGTGATGGGAGATGGGAAAATGACGACAATCCAAAAGTATTGAAAAATGCCTACGGGCAAATGGTAGAAAACTGTATTGTTGATTCAAAACTATTTTCAAGAAAATATTTAAAATCAGCATTTGTGACTGAAAAATCTTCTAACGGAAAACCTGAAGACCTAACAAAAATTATAGGGGTAACGCCGAAAATACAAAGTTTACTAAAATCTGAATCAATTGTTACTTATCAAGAATTGGGAAAATGTACCATAAAAAAACTATTGATCATTTTGGATATTGCTAATAATAAAAAGAAAATCAATTATTACACCACATGGGCAAAGCAATCTAAGTTAGCTGCTGCAGGAAAATGGGATGAACTTGCTGAGCTACAAAAGAAAATAGAATCAGAATCGTAATTATATTTATTTTATTGAAATTTTCTTTTGTAGTACAGATTATTCATACTATCTAAAAATTGTAAAAATCTGTATTAAATTCGCAACATGCAAATTTTACTTTCATCTACTCAATTGGATTTAACCATTAAGCGACTTGCACATCAGTTGGTTGAAAATCAAAACGAATTAAACAACATTGTTTTTGTTGGTATTCAACCCAGAGGGAAATTGGTTGCAAATAAAATGATGGAAACGATTGCTGTTTTATATCCTGAATTTAAACTTCAATACGGTGTTTTAGACATTACTTTTTACCGAGATGATATCAGGGTGGAATTACATGAACCCAAAGAAACAACCCTAACACAATCTATTGAAGGCAAAAAAGTAATTTTAATTGATGACGTTTTATATACTGGTCGTACAATACGAGCCGCTTTAGATGCCCTTCAAGATTTTGGTCGTCCTCAAAAAGTTGAATTATGCGTTTTAATTAATCGTTCTTTTAATCGTGAATTGCCCATTCAGCCTGATTATTGTGGACTTTCAATTGATACAAAACCCCAACAAAATGTAGTGGTGGATTGGCAAACCAATACGGTTGTGATTTATTCATAAAAAAAATTGAATTAAAAAAACACTGATTCAATATTTGCTATAACTTCGCTCCTTAATGCAACTAACTACTAATCATCTTCTAGGCATTAAATCGCTTCTTCCTAAAGATATTTCTGTTATTTTATCTACCGCTCAGCAATTTAAAGATGTATTGCAACGTCCTATTAAGAAAGTTCCTTCATTAAGAGATGTAACTATTGTGAATTTATTTTACGAAAATTCAACCAGAACGAGGATTTCTTTTGAGCTGGCACAAAAAAGACTAAGTGCCGATACTATAAATTTTTCAGCATCCGCTTCTTCAGTTTCAAAAGGAGAAACTTTATTAGATACGGTAAATAATATCCTCAGCATGAAGGTGGATATGGTTGTTATGCGCCATAGTGCAAGTGGTGCGCCTCATTTTTTGGCCAAACATTTGCCCAATATTGCTATTGTAAATGCAGGAGATGGCATTAACGAACATCCTACACAAGCTTTATTAGATGCATTTTCCATTATAGAACATTACGGAACGCTTGAAGGAAGAAAAGTATTATTGATTGGTGATATCATGCATTCAAGGGTTGCATTAAGTAATATTTATTTATTAAAAAAAATGGGAGCAGAGGTAATGGTTTCTGGGCCTCCAACGTTAATCCCGAAATATATTCAACAAGCATTTGACATTCAAGTCGAATATAATTTGCAAAAAGCATTGCAATGGTGCGATGTGGCTAATGTGCTTCGCATTCAATTAGAGCGTCAAAATCAAGTTTTATTTTCTTCGCTAAGAGAATACAATTTATCTTATGGCGTTTCTCAAAAACGATTGGCTGGTATTGATAAAGAAATTTTAATCATGCACCCTGGACCAATAAATCGTGGAGTAGAAATTGACAGTGATGTAGCAGATAGCAAACAATCCGTTATTTTAAAACAAGTCGAAAATGGTGTTGCCGTTCGTATGGCTGTTTTATATTTACTTTCCGGAAAAAAAGAATTGAATGTTTAGATTGTTTATAGAAGCTCTGATTTATTTCATGAAATAGGCATAAACTCAATTATTATTTATCGTCTATCCCTAATTGAAAACACAACGCATCAAAAATCTCTGTTTTCATAACCAAATCACTAATATTTCCATATTCTTTTGAAAGCCTTTTTTTATCTATAGTTCTAATCTGATGGCATAAGACAATGGATTCGTTTTCTAGCCCAAAATTATTTGCACGAATAAATGTTTCATTTGGATAAACTTTTCTTCCTTTTTTTCTAGTTGTTATTGGTATAATATTTACTGTATTTAGCAAATCGTTTATTTCACCCTCGCTAATTACAATTACGGGTCTTGATTTTCCTTGTTCAGAACCAATTACAGGGTCTAGATTTGCTCTGTAAATAGACCATTAACTTACTTTCATTGTATGTTGTTGTCTATAGATTTAAAATCGTTACTTATTTCAGCAATGTCTTCGAGAAACAATGGATCAACCATCGCTTCTCGAAGTTGCTCTAGTTTTAGCAATCTATTGTCTATTTGATCATCAATCATTACCATTACTTTTTTATTTTCTTCAAAATTATTGGGTAAAGTAATAATCAATTGATGGTTTTTAACAGAACAAATTTGTTTGAAAGTCATCTTATTCAATTTAAATTGATGAATAATTTTTTTTTGCTTGTCTTTATGCTAAAAGTCGTCAGATTATTTTTTTGACTTTGTAATTGCATCAGCCATTTTAACCGCTTCAAATGCATTTGCAAATGCACCTGTTTTAGACAAATCGCTTAGTTTTACTTTTTCATCAGTTCCTGGCTTTTTTACTTCTTCAGTACAAACAACTGCAGACTTTTCAATAATCATTTTTATTTGAAGCGCAGATAAAGTTGGGTAGTATTCAAGCAATAAAGCAGCTATTCCGGCTACAACCGGACAAGCCATGCTCGTACCACTTGCGTTTCCGTAAGTATTTCCTCCAGGAATCGTTGAATAAATATTTACACCTGGGGCAAATACATCTACTTCATTCTTGCCAAAATTGCTAAATGATGCGGTTAGTCCACCGGTTTTTTCGTCGCCGCTTGCACCTACAGTAATTACATTTTGTGCTCTGCCTGGTGTATTTTCAAAAACTGGGTTTGGAAAATTATAAGCAGTATCAATGTTTTTCGCATCATTTCCTGCAGCATGAATTAATAAGACACCTTTCTTTTCTGCATATTTAAATGCGTCATCCACCCAATATTTTTCAGGAGAAAAATCTTTGCCAAAACTCATGCTTATAATTTTTGCGCCATTATCAACTGCATATCTGATGGCTAAAGCGATGTCTTTATCATGCTCATCTCCATCTGGTACGGCTCTAAGCATCATGATTGATACATTATCCGCAATTCCATCAATTCCTGTATTGTTGTTTCTTGCTGCGCCAATGATACCAGAGCAATGTGTTCCGTGAAATGGAGTAGAAGCCATGATATCATTATTGCCGTAGAACTTATCGTTAAAATCTTGCTCATTATCTTTTACTACGTCTTTTCTGTAAGTTGGCGGTGCTTCTACTGCAGAATTCGCTTTTCTTAATTGACCTCCAATTTCATCGATTAATTGCTGATTGGTAATATCATAACTATTGTTTGATTTTGAAATACTCAAAATCAAATTCTTTGTCATTTTTGCATCAGAATTCGTAGTGTTGTTGTCTTTTAAATCATTTCCATTGTATTCTTCTTTCCCAATTTCTTTTCTTAAAATTGAATCACCAGCAAGAAACTTTGGATATAATGTTTTTAAATAACCAACTTCAGCCTCATCAATTTCACCAACTACTTTTTCTTTAGCCCTTAAATAGGTTTTAAAAGATTTTAAATCTGCTGGAGATAAACTTGATTCTGTAATTTCTTTACCTTCCCATTTTTGTTTCAATTGATGGTAAACTCTAGCACCTTCATAAGAATCTTCTTTTACATTTTTGCCATCTTTTCCACCAATAAAATTCCATCCATGTACATCATCCACATAACCGTTTTTATCATCATCTTTTCCATTTCCTGGAATTTCTTTAGGGTTGATCCACATTACTGGTTTTAAGTCTTCATGTAATGTATCTATTCCACTGTCAATAACAGCAACGAGCACTTTTTTACTCTTAAGCTTTTTTGTTTTTAAAAAATCATAAGCTTTGTTAAGACTAATTCCATTAAATCCGGTTTCAGTTTTGTCTAACTGATGCCAACCGTTTGGTGCTTTTTTATCTGAATTTTCAGTTGATTGTGAAAATGAACTATTAAATACGAATGCTCCTGCAATTAAAAGTAGAGTTGATTTTTGCATGTTTAATTTTTTTTGTAAAACTATACGTTTCGATTTATAGATTGTAATGTTGATTTTAATTTAAGATAATATTACAAATCAAATTTTATGCCTTGTGCCAATGGAAGTCGATCTGTGTAATTGATGGTATTGGTTTGTCTGCGCATATAAACTTTCCAAGCATCACTTCCACTTTCTCTTCCACCGCCTGTTTCTTTTTCGCCACCAAATGCACCACCAATTTCTGCTCCGGATGTACCAATGTTAACGTTGGCAATTCCACAATCACTTCCAGCTTGCGATAAAAATCTTTCTGCTTCTCTTAAATTATTGGTAACAATTGATGATGAAAGTCCTTGTGGTACCCCATTTTGCATTGAAATGGCTTCATCCATCGTTTTGTATTTCATGATGTATAAAATAGGTGCAAAGGTTTCATGCTGCACAATTTCAAAACTGTTTTTTGCTTCTGCAATACATGGTTTTACATAACATCCACTTTCGTATCCTTTTCCTTTTAATACACCACCTTCAACAATAAACTTTCCACCTTCAACTTTGCATTTTTCTATTGCAGCTAAATACATATTTACTGCATCTTTATCAATTAATGGCCCAACATGATTTTTTTCATTTAATGGGTTGCCAATTTTTAATTGTTTATATGCATGCACCAACATGTCTTTGAATTTGTTGTATATCTTTTCATGTATAATCAATCTTCTGGTAGTCGTACAACGTTGACCAGCAGTACCAACGGCACCAAATGTTGCAGCTATCATGGCGATGTTTAAATCAGCTTCTTTTGAAATGATGATGGCATTGTTTCCGCCCAATTCTAATAAACTTCTTCCAAGACGTTGACCAACAGATGCCGCTACAGCTTTTCCCATTCTGGTACTTCCAGTGGCAGAAACTAAAGGAACGCGCACATCATTACTCATCCATTCGCCAACTTCTCTACCGCCACTAACCAAACAACTTACCCCTTCTGGAACGTTATTTTTCTTGAAAACAGTTTGAATAATTTTTTGACAAGCTATGCCACAAAGTGGTGTTTTTTCACTTGGTTTCCAAATGGCTACATCTCCGCAAATCCAAGCCAACATGGTATTCCAACTCCAAACTGCTACAGGGAAATTGAATGCAGATATGATTCCTACAATTCCTAATGGATGATATTGCTCGTACATTCTATGTCCTGGACGTTCGCTATGCATGGTTAAACCGTGTAATTGTCTTGATAATCCCACAGCAAAATCACAGATATCAATCATCTCTTGAACTTCACCTAAACCTTCTTGTAAACTCTTACCCATTTCATAGCTCACCAATTTCCCCAATGGATCTTTGAATTTACGAAGCTCTTCTCCCAATTGGCGAACGATTTCACCTCTTTTTGGAGCTGGCCACATACGCCATTCTTCAAATGCAGATTGTGCTTTTGCTACTACATCATCATAAGCTTTTTTATCAGCAGAAACTACTGATCCAATTAAACTCCCATCAACAGGAGAGAAAGATGAAATTATTTCAGCGTTTGTTTTAATCCAAGTTGATCCTGTAGATACACCGGGATTTTTTGACTGAATTTGTAAGGTTTTTAAAAAGTCCATGGTTTTTATTTTTTTGTAAAGTTAAAGGTTAAATTGGCTTATAAGCCAAGCATGAATTTATTAGAATTTTGCATTTATTCCAGCACTTACCCATCGCTTTGGCATTGTGCTTCCTAAAATATCGCTGTAAGAAATATTTCCAATGTTTTGTACAGAACCATATATAGAAAAAGCATTAAAATGATATTGGATTTTCCCATTTGTTAGCCAATAACTTTTTCCATTTACTGCATTAATTGCTGATGCTTGAGATTCGGTTCTTTCTTTATAAATGAAACTTATTGAAAATTCGAAGTTGTACAAGTTTACAACCAAATTATTTTGAAGCAAAAACTTCGCATGCGATAAAATATAGAACGTGGGTAGGCTATCGCTTGTATTTGAATTTAAAAGCAACGCCGAACCAGATAAATTAAGGTTGATATTTTTGTTTATTTTCCAATTGTACTTTGCTGAAAATTCAAGTCCTTTGGTATCTACTGTTTTTACATTTTTAGCATACGCAAATTTTCCATTGCTATCTAAATTTTGATTTCGAGGAATTTGACTAAATGGAGTAGTGACAAAGTCGATTACTTTTTCTTGATTTCTTATAAATCCAGTTGCAGATACTTTTAAGTTTTTTGTTTTGAAATCAACGCACAATTCATAATTCCAAGATTTTTCAACCGTTAAATCTGGATTACCAATACTTCCACCTTTAACCAATGCTTTATTGTAATTATTATATCTCTCCGTAAAATCAGCGGCCCGTATTGCTCGACCAATTCCACCTCTTACTACAAATTTATTTTTTTCGAAAGAAGTGTTTAATTGAGGGATGATTTCAGTTCCATAGTTTTGATCATTCACTAATCTAACTCCTGGATTAAAATTCAATGTTTTATATTTTATTGTTGCGGCACCAAATATAGCAGCATGGTTGTTTTGGTGATTTCCTCTGTCATTTGAAACAATATTTTTGTGTTCAAAACTAGCACCATATTGTACGTTTAAAAACGGATTCAAAACAGTAGCATGTAGATAATTCAATGTAATTAAATTCGATGTGTTATCATTAGCAATAGATGCATTGTTGTACAAATAATTGTCTTTCGTTTGTTTGTACACTACATCAAATTGATTGATTGATTTTACATTGGTTTGTTTTATTCGCAATTGATTCCAAATGGAATTTACTTTTTCTGTAGCGGTATCGCTTTTAAATGTGGTATAAAAATTTTGAGCTGCAAAATCCCTTAAGTCTAAACTGCTTCTCCATAATAATTGCCATTTTTTAGTCAACGGAATATTTGCACTTGCAGAAAAAGTATTGTTATAATAATAGCCACGATTATTTGAACGCAGCAATTGTCCTCTAGTGTTGTTTGAAAGTAAACCAAATGTTACATTGATTTTTTCGTTGGATAAAAAGGCAAAACTGTTTACTGAAGAAAAACCAAATTCTCCGATTGCACTTCCAATGGATACGTTTTGTTTTTTTTCTTTTTTGAAAGATGAAAATGAGTTGGTTATTATGTTTATCACACCTCCAACGGCTTCGGATCCATAAATAGCAGAAGCAGGGCCTTTTAAAATCTCGATTCTTTTAATATCGCCAGGAGCTACTGGTATATAACCTGAAAAATGTCCAGTGATGGGATCGTTAATCTTGATGCCATCAATTAAAACCAATATTTGCTGATAGGTTGCACCACGTATTACAATGTCTGATTGAGAACCAGCTGGGCCTCTTTGTTGCACTTCAATGCCACCTTCAATTTTTAATAAATCATCAAGGCTTATTACCGATAGTTGGTTGAATAGTTTACCATCTATTACAGAAATATCTTTGCCTGAAACACTGTTTTTTTGAAAAGCTGCTCGATTGTTGGTAATGTTTACTTCCTCTAAATTCGTGTACTCTTGCGCGTTTGCTGAAACTGAAATCATTAATGCACAGATAAAATAAAGTTTCTTCATGTTGTAGTTTTTGTTTCGCTTTCTATTTTTGAAAAGCGCACAAAAGTAATAAAGAAACGGGTTGTTTCAGGTCAAAAACAAAAAAACAATTTAGGGATCAATTTATTTTAATATTGTTCAGATTGATTGGGGAAATCTCCTGATTTTATATCTGAAATATAATTGGTTACCGCTTGATTGATTAATTCGTCTAAGTTTAAATACGTTCTTAAAAAACGCGGTTTAAATGTAGAATTGATGCCCAACATATCGTGCATCACTAAAACTTGACCATCACAACTTCCTCCAGCACCAATACCAATTGTAGGAATATGCAAACTTTCAGAAACTTCTTTTGCAAGAGATGCCGGAATTTTTTCTAGCACAATGGCAAAACATCCTGCTTCTTGAAGTAGGAGTGCATCTTTTTTTAATTTCATGGCTTCAGCCTCTTCTTTTGCACGAACTGAATAAGTACCAAATTTATAGATGCTTTGTGGGGTTAATCCCAAATGTCCCATTACTGGAATACCCGTACTTACAATACGTTTTACAGATTCTACAACTTCTTCACCACCTTCTAATTTTACAGAATGTCCGCCAGTTTCTTTCATAATTCTAATGGCAGAATTCAAAGCTTCTTTTGAATTGCCTTGATAACTACCAAAAGGCATGTCTACCACAACTAAACATCTTTCAATTCCACGAACTACACTTTGTGCATGATAAATCATTTGATCAAGAGTAATAGGCAATGTTGTTTCATGACCTGCCATTACATTACTAGCGCTATCTCCAACCAATATAATATCAATGTTTGCCTGGTCGAATAATTTTGCAAAGGAATAATCGTATGCCGTTAGCATTGAAATTTTCTCCCCTTTATCTTTCATCAATTGAATCGTGTGGGTAGTTATCTTTTTTCTTTCTTTATTTTCAGACATTGTAGAAATTGGAATTGTTGAAATGAGATTTTACCAAACTAAAGCACTCGCGCCTAAAATGGCAGCATCGGATTCTTTAAGTTCGCTAAAAATGAGTTTTACTTTGTTTTTAAATATAGGAAGTAAGTTCGCCTCCATGTGCTTTCTTGTTGGGTTAAGCAACAAATTGCCCGCGTTGGTTAAACCGCCAAATAAAACGATTGCTTCAGGAGAAGAGAACATCACAAAGTTTGCCAATGATTCGCCTAAAATTTGCCCCGTAAATTCAAAAATTTCGTTCGCTATTTGATCACCTTGCATGGCGCATTCATAAACCGTTTGACTGGTTAAGTCGTTTATTGTGTAATTGCGTAACAAGGATTCTTTATCAGGGCGCATGGTTAGTAATTCTATTGCGGTTTCTCTAACGCCAGTTGCAGATGCATAAGATTCTAAGCTGCCACGCATGCCTGTGCTTTTATGAAGTCTTCCTCCCGGACGAATAATGGTATGACCAAGTTCACCGGCAAACCCATCATGTCCAACTACAATTTTGCCATCAATGATAATTCCACTTCCAACGCCAGTTCCCAATGTTATGGTAATGAAATGTTTCATTTTTTTTGCGCAACCAAAAAGCATTTCACCAACAGCCGCCGCATTTGCGTCATTGGTTAAACGGGCAAGAATGCCAAATTTTTTGGTGATCAATTCTGCCATTGGAATAATGCCTTTCCATTTTAAGTTTGGCGCGTATTCAATAGTACCGGTGTAGATGTTTCCATTTGGAGCACCCATTCCAACGCCAACAATATTTTCAATGCCACCCACTTGTTTAATCATGGGTTGCAACTTTGTATATAGTTCGTGAATGAAATCTTCTATGAAATCGTGTTCATTACTAGGTATTCTACCTTGAACTACGATTTCTCCTTCTTGATTTACAATGCCAAATTTTGTTGTAGTTCCGCCAACGTCAATACCGATTGCATATTTATTGTTCATAGTGTAATAGTTAAATCAAAAGTCAAAATTTAAAAGTTAAAAATGGTGTATTTTCTTTTTTGAATTTTTACTTTTCAATTTTTAATTATAAAATTTTAGTGTCCACCTCCAGCAGAAGCTGTATCAAAACTAACGCCTTGTTTTTTCAAAATTGAACCAACAGCTAATGCGAAAAAGGCTAAGTAACCAAAGCAAACCACTGGTATCCAATATGAATTTTGAATCCCAATAACGTCTGCTAATTTTCCTTGAATTGGAGGAATAATTCCGCCACCCAAAATCATCATGATTAAAAATGCTGAACCTTGTGTAGTATATTTTCCTAAACCTGCGATTGACAAAGTAAAAATACAAGGCCACATGATTGAGCAACATAATCCACCACTTAAAATGGCATATGTTCCAATAGTTCCTGTAGTTTGTGTGCCAATGATCATTGCTGCAATTCCCAATACACCGAAGATTAATAATGTTCTTACAGGCTTGTCTTTGCTGAAATAAAACGCAGCAATTTGAATGATTACGCAGAAGATATAGTAGTACAATGGTTTCATGTCGTAACCCGCAACGGTATTTACACCTAAAATAATTCCAAAAGCTACTAGTGGGACGATGATTTGTAATAACAATTTATTGGTGCTCGATAATTTAAAAGCAGAAACGGCACCTGCCCAACGTCCAATCATCAAACTTCCCCAATACATAGCAATATATGGAGTAGCCTCAGAAGCTTGTTTGCCTCCAAAATTATCTAATTTCAAAAGTTCGCCAAGGTTACTTCCAATAGCCACTTCAACACCAACGTACACGAAAATCGCCAACATACCCAAAACAAGTTGAGGGTATTTCATAGCACCCCAACCTTCTGATTTTTTTGAAGCACTAAGATTTGCAAAAAGCAATCCGAAAACAACAACGCCTAAAGCGCCAATCAACCATTTTAAACGATATGCATTCATTTCTTTAATGGCATCTGATGTAGCGTTTGTTAGATCTGTTTTGTAGCTGCTAAAAACTGGCGCAAACATCATAATCAACAAGCCAGTCATTATAATCAACATGTACAAAGCTTTGTTTGCTTTTTCAGTTTCTTCTTCCATAATACCTGAAGGAACTTTTTTAGCAAAATGAAATAGCGCTGCAGCAGCTACAAATAATCCGCCGACACATGTATACAATACGATTACTTTCCCTAAACCTAAAGCAGCAATTTGTTCATCTGTTACAGCTGCTGTAGTACCAAACAAAGCCAATGCAACTACAATCGGGCCTATAGTTGTACCAAATGAATTGATACCTCCGCCTAAATTTACACGACTGGTTCCAGTAGATGGATCGCCTAATGAAATAGCAAAAGGTTGCGCAGCTGTTTGTTGTAATGAAAATCCAAGTGCCACTATAAATAAACCAACCAACATACCAGAAAATGTATTGGCGTTGACAGCTACTATCATTGCGGCAGCACCTAATGCAGAAAAAAGCAATCCAAACACAATACTTTTTTTATATCCCCATTTACCTACTAAATCCTTTCCTCCGAAAGAGCCGTATGCAAATAATCCCAACGCACCAATATAATAAGCCGTATAAAAAGCAAAATCAATCAACTGACTTTGGAACTGATCAAGATGAAAATAATGTTTACAAAATGGAATGAAAATACTATTTCCTGCAGCAATAAATCCCCAGAAAAAAAATACAGTTACCAAAGTGCCTAAAGCACCATAGTTTGTTGGAATTAAATTTGATGATTGAACATGTTCTTTTTGATTCTCTATCATGGTTTTTATTTTTTGTGCTGAAATTAGTGAAGTTTTTTAAAATTTATAAAAAATATTTTATCCTTGTTTAAAATTGTGTTGTGTATTAAGTTGATTTATTAGAAGATGTTTGTTAATTTGATATTTTATTTCAACTTTTTAATCAATTATTAAAATGGAGATTTTGCATGTTAGTGCCGAATGTTACCCGGTAGCAAAGGCAGGAGGTTTGGCAGATGTGGTTGGCGCATTACCAAAATATCAAAACCAATTGGGACATTATTCAAAAGTTGTTATGCCCATGCATAAAACAGCATTTTTACACCAGCATTCTTGGGACTTGATTCATAAAGGTTATTTTGATTTTGATGGCGAAACAACACGCTATACCATCATCAAAGAGAAAACTAACGTGCTTGGTTTTGAGTTGTATTGCGTGGATGTTTTTGGTTTATTAGACCGAGAAAAAATTTATGGATATCCAGATGATCATATCCGGTTTTTGGTTTTCCAACGTGCGGTAACTGATTGGTTGATGCAATGGGAATTGCTTCCTGATGTTGTTCATGTGCATGATTACCATACTGGACTTATTCCATTTTTTATGAAATATGGATATGCGTATCAACGATTAAATAAAATCAAAACAGTACTTACCGTTCACAATGCGCAATATCAAGGTTGGATGAATTGGAGCAACACCAAATATTTTCTTGAATGGGACAATTGGAAAGCAGGTTTACTAGAATGGAACAATCAAATCAATCCTTTGGCATCAGCTATAAAATGTGTAGATCGTGTAACTACAGTGAGTGATAGTTATATGAAAGAGTTGTTTCATGCTGCGAATGGACTAGAAACTTTATTTGCTTACGAATCTAATAAATGCTTCGGGGTTGTAAACGGAATCGATTTCAACGTTTGGAATCCTCAAACAGACGACAAGATATTTTTTAATTACAGTGAAAAAAACATTTCAATTGGTAAGCAATACAACAAAGAAAATTT
>Ga0304730_1000747_pt1 | contig 26858 bp, 42 predicted proteins | sample M_130628_MF_Meta_FD_190474 | JGI IMG/M metagenome (GOLD analysis project Ga0304730, IMG submission 190474) | Freshwater microbial communities from Lake Montjoie, Canada to study carbon cycling - M_130628_MF_MetaG (v2) (version 2) | ecosystem: Environmental > Aquatic > Freshwater > Lake | place...
TTGAGGTACGAAAAATGATACAAGACAAAATCCGAGATAACTTTAACTTAAACGTTGATAATTTTGATTTTGAATATGATGAAGATGAGTGGACTGACATTGATGAAATTAAAATTAAACAACGTACACCATCTTTAGATGATTTATTGGAAAAAATTAAAGATAAAGGTTTAAATTCACTAACAGAAAAAGAATTATCACAACTAAACAAATACGCAAATTAATATGAAAGAAAAAAGCTCAGGTATTCCAATTAATCAAGAAGAGATAAACCTGTATTTAAAGGATATCCGTAAAATTAAGGTAATGACTCCCGAAAGAGAGAGAGAATTATCAAAGTTAATTACGTCCGGGACTTTATCACCAAGGGAGATTGATGAGGTAAACCAAGAACTATTGGAAGGTAACTTACGTTTTGTTATTACCGTGGCAAAACAATATCAGAATCAAGGATTAGACTTTCCCGATTTAATTTCTGAAGGTAACTTAGGGTTGATGAAAGCCATTCAAAATTTTGATTGGACCAAGAACCTTAGGTTTATATCTTATGCTGTATGGTGGGTTAAACAATCAATTCTACAATCATTGAATGATAACGCGAGAACCATCCGACTACCTGTTAATGTGGTTCAGGATTTACACAGAGCTAAGAAGGCGATTGAATCTAATGGTGGTAAGTTGGAGGACAAGTTCCAAAACCTACCTTCAATGATTGATTTAGATATGAGTATCAATGAAGATGGTGATACTCTTGTTGATATTATTAGAAATGACCAAGCGGATATGCCGGATGAGGTATTCAATACTAAAGATGAACTAAAAAGACAATTACATTCATTATTGAATGTTTTGGATGATAGAGAAAAAGTTATTGTGGGTGACTATTATGGTCTTACCGGGACACCAAGGACTCTTGAAGATATTGGTGGGGATTTTGGACTTACGAAAGAGAGGGTAAGACAGATAAAACAAAAGGCTCTAAGAAAAATAAGAAATGAAAGTGATTGTTTATATGATTATCTATAATAATTTGTCTTTTCCGTTCTTTTGTGATATTTATATATATGAGTAAAAGAAAAACAACCGAAGAATTTATTAAAGATTCTATTAAAATTCACGACAATAAATACGATTATTCTTTAGTTGAATATGTTAGTAACGGGAGTAAAGTTGAAATTATATGCCCTATTCACGGAATATTTGAGATTAGACCTAACGACCATTTATCAAAAAAAGTGGGGTGTAATAAATGTAATAACGCCTCAATATCTAAAAGTAATAATGTTAAAAAAAATATAATTGAAAGATTTAATATTATTCATAATTTTAAATATGATTATTCTTATTCGGAATATTCTCGTACAGATAGTAAGATTAAAATTATTTGTCCAACTCACGGAGAGTTTTTACAATCACCCCATCATCATCTTAATGGGGTGGGGTGTCAAAAATGTGGTAATGTGTATAAACCAACAACGGAAGAATTTATTGAACAATCTTTAAAAATTCACGGAAATAGTTACGATTATTCAAAAGTTAAATATAAAAACAACACAACTAAGGTTGAAATAATATGTTTAATTCACGGAATGTTTGAGGTCAGACCTAACGACCATTTAAATAAAAAAAGTGGATGTCCTATTTGTAAATTATCAAAGGGAGAAATATTAATTAAACAATTTTTAGAAGATAATGAAATTGAATATATTCGTGAAAAAACTTTTAATGAGTGTGTTTTTGAAAAAAAATTAAGATTTGATTTTTTTATTCCTACTCAAAATATGTGTATCGAATATGATGGTGAACAACATTATAACTCTTTAGAATGTTTTGGGGGTGATGAATTGTTTGAAATAACAAAAAAACGAGACAAAATAAAAAATGATTTTTGTGTGAATAATAAAATTAATTTAATACGAATACCTTATTTTGAATATAATAATATTTTTACAATTTTAAGTGATACCCTCATAACTATTTAAAAATTTTAGAACCTTCTATTTATTATGGTAGAAGGTTTTTTACTTTTATGATAAACTTAAAACAAAAATTATGAAAGGAATATTAAATTTTATTGATGCTTGGGGAGTTAGAATAATGTTTTTACTTGTAGTAATTATTTTCTTCAAAACCTGCACAACTAACACAAAAGTTCAAAATGTTAATGATAGTGTTGATTCATTATCTGTTAAACTTCGTAAAGAAATAAAAATTGAAGGTCTTAAATCTGAAAAAAGAGCTATTCAAGCGTCTGATAGAAAAATCTTAGATGTTAATAGACAAACTGAGATTGACCAAGAAATTTCTAAATTAGATAAATAATGAAAAAAATATGGAGTTGGGTTGTTGAACACCCTAATAGGGCTATGTTTTTGGTTCCTATACTGTTAGTTGCCGGAATATCAATATCCCACGTTGTTTCTTGGTATAATATTGCAAACCCGATTAGTTGGGCGATTTATTTATCCATCGCAATTGAAATTGGTGCGATGACGGCATTGGTTGCTGCCACCAATAAAATTAAAGGGGGTGTTTGGGTAATGTTCGGATTAATAACTTTCATTCAAATGATAGGTAATATCTTTTTCTGTTATAAAGAAATTGATGAAACAGGTGAGTTATTTAAATCGTGGATGGAACTAACCGGACCGGTATGGGAAATGTTAGGTTCTAAAGCTAACGACGTTATTGCGATGAAAAGATGGTTGGCGTTTTTAGAAGGAGGATTACTTCCGGTTATCTCATTAACATCTTTACATTTCTTCACCAAATACGATGATGGTAAAACTGATAAGGAAGAGGTAAAAGAGATAATCAAAGAAGTTATTGTGGAAAAAGAAGTAATTAAAGAGGTGATTGTTGAGGTTCCCGTGATTGAAGAAGTAATTGTTGAAAAAATAGTTGAGGTTCCGGTTGAAGTAATTGTTGAAAAAATTGTTGAAAAAATAGTTGAGGTTCCTATGTATCAATCTGAATCTATTGAAGAAGAAGATTACTTTGACGAATTAATTGAAAATGAATATGTTAGTCCGGGAATGGATACACACGAACCACCACGTCCAAATAGGTTAAATTACGTTAAACCATAAAGATTAACTTATGTTGAATTATGGAGATTATTAAATATGGTGAGTTCAAACCCGTTGGAAAACAAAAAAAGAAACACCAAATAATACTTACACACACATCAAGAAACATCAACGACTATCTTCAGTCGTTGAAGTTTCGTTTTAATGGGGAGTTTAAACGAATCCCCAACTACATTATTACCCGAGATGGTAAAATCGTTCAATTATTGGGGAACACCGAACATTCGGAATACTTCAAAGACCCCAATATAAATCATAATTCAATTATTATATCTTTAGAAAATTTAGGGTGGTTACAAAAAGAACCGCTAACTGACCATTACATTAACTGGATAGGTGATATTTATAAAGGTAAGGTGTTTGAAAAAAAGTGGAGAGATTACTTTTTTTGGCAACCATATACGGAAGAACAAATACAAAGTACTTATTCCTTATGTGATAAATTGTTAAAAGAAATGAAGATTAAACAACAAATTGTTGAACATAATACAAAAATAACCGGAATTGAAAAATTTATGGGGGTAGTTTCTAAAAGTAATTTTGATGCAAACTATACTGATTTAAGTCCGGCTTTTAACTTTAATGAACTATTAAAAAATATAAAAAAATGAGTAATTCACACGATGAAATTAAAAAATTATTGGATGCTTCAAGAAGATTATTAAACAATAATAATATTAATGAAGATATCCGTAGACAATATGAGTTATTAACTGAACAAGGTGTTGATTTAACTGGTGATAATGTAACTAGTAAAATTAATATATCAAAATCAGTTGATGATACGATTGATTATGAAACTGCTGATACTGATGGTGATGGTTATGATGATGAAGAAGAATCGGGAGATGATAAAACTCAAGGTTATAGAATTTCTGGAGGTATTTTAGTATTACATGGAAAAGAACAAACTGATTTAGAGTTAACGACTGATGAAAAGATAGCATTTCAAGAAACAATGGATGAATTTACTACAAACGTGTCTGATATAGTAGATTTTAATAAATTAAATGTTTACTCAAATAATGTTGAGTGGTCAGGAAAACTAATTGAATATGATATTGAATTTTTCTTTTCAATTGGGGAAGAAAACGGTGTTTATATTGAAGGTGAAATGATAAAAGCTGATGATGAATTTATTACTCTTTTAACTAAATTAAAAAGTTATTATGAAAAATTTAAATCAAAATGGGCTAAAATATTAGCATCAAGAAAAAAAACTGAAAAATAATGGAAACAATTAAACAAAACATCCTTCCGTTAATTTTAATTGGTTTGGTGGTGTATAGTATTTTTAATACCAACACAATTAAAACGGATGTTCAAGGATATAAAGATAAAATAAATGGGATTCAAACAAAAGTTGATTCCGCCCAAGTGGTAAATAAAGAAATTGATGACAAAGTCACTAAAGTAAATGAAAAAATTACCGAAGTGACTAATGAAGTTCATCATATTGATAATACAATAACAATAGTAAAAAATAATACAAATGAAAAAGTTAATAATGTTAATCACATTGGTAATGTTGAGCTTGAGCTGTTATTCTCAAGAAGATACGACCAAAGTGGTGTTATCCACTAAAATAGCAAGATTGGTCTATAAGGACTTAATAAAATACGATGGATGTAAAGAAGAGTTAAGTTTAACTCAACTTAAATTATCTAAAGTTGAGGAAAGAGAATTTCATAAAGATACTGTTATTAATTTATTAACTGAAAAAGATAAAAATAATCAATTTATTATTGGTAAAAAAGATGAACAATTGAGTTTATCTCAAGAATTATCGTCTAAATTAGAAAAAGAATTGAAAGGGCAAAATAGAAAACTTTTTTTTTATAAAGCGTTGTCGTTCATAAGTTTGGTAACAACAACATATTTTATAGGTAAATAATTATGGCATTATCGGCAACAGAAAAAAAAGAGATTGAGGTTATGGTTCGTAAAGAAATTAAAGATTTTTTTGGAAGTACCACTATGCAACAATATGAAACTAAATTAATTGATACAATTTCTAAAGAACTTAAACGAGGTAAACTTGAAGGTGATGTTAAGGACATTGCTTTAAAGATGTTTCGTGAATTTTACCAATTTATGTGGATGAATAGGAGTTATTGGGAACCAAGACTTAAAAACGCTTAATTATGATAAAACCTGATATAATTGCCTCAAAATTAAAAAGTGAGATTGATAGTCAATTAGCTAGTTCTGGCGGTGGTACGGATACAATGTTGGTTAAAAATGAATTTAAAAATTCCATTCCTAGTAATGGAGTTGCTAATGAAGAAATAATTAAAAAAAATATGATTAAAAAACCAATGAAGAAAGGTACGTCAAATAAATTAGTGTCTAAAACTAAAATTAATAAACCGGTTGGTAAATTAACAACAGGATTACCAATTATGGGTGAAGATAAAAGTGCTAAAAAACAGTTTCAACAAGATTTACAAAAAGATTTTAATTTTAATAAATTTAAAGAAAAAGATAATGAGTTTGGGGTTCCAAATGTGACTGTATCTGACCCGTTTATTAAAAAAAATAGATACTCAAGACCTGGTAAAGATAAAGAAGAAACTAAAGAACAAGGAGCTAGTTCTGCTGGAGCTTATTCAGGACCATTATTCTCAGAAACTAAACAAGAAATGCAAGAAAAATGTTGGAAAGGGTATGAACAAGATGGTATGAAAAAGAAAGGTGATAAGGTGGTTCCTAATTGTGTTAGAGAAGGTAAAAAGAGTGATGTTAAAAAAGTTGAGGCTACTGAAGCTACAGGTTCAGGTTCTTCAGGTTCTTACGAAACTACCGCAGCTTGGGCGAAATCTCAAAGTAAAAAAGATTGGGGAGGTAGAAAAAAAACACAAATACCTGGAGGAAAGTTTGTCCAAGTTAAAAAGAAATGTCAAAAATTTCCATATTGTAATCAAGGTGACATAAAAGCTCTAAAGATATTTGAGAATGAAAAAGTTAAGAAAGCTATTCAAAATATTAGTCAGAGACATAATATAAGTGAGAATGTGATTAAGACAATTATTGCTTATGAATATGAAAATATCTTTTCAAAGTAATAAAGTTAAAAACTAATATATTTATAATAAAAAACTAAAAATGAAAAAATTAAATACAACTTATTTAGATAATTTAGTGTCTAAAATTCTAAAAGAAACGTTAGAAGAAAAAGCCGATAGTTTGGTTTCAAAAATCAAAGGTGGTAGTATCTGTGAATGTGGTGGAACAATGTATGAGGGTGAATGTAACGAATGTGGTTCTAAAGGTGGTGATATGTATGAAGAAGATGGTGAACCAAGTTTTGTTGATAAAGCCGTGGATTTTGCGGGACAAGCTGTTAATTTTGCTGCTCAGAATCCTGAATTAATTGCTGCTGTTATGGCGGAAGACATTTACGATGTTGACAATACATTAGATGATGATTTTGATTATGTTACTAAGAATGAATCTATTGAAGAAGATGGGGAAAAAACTTGTATGGAACATATCAAAATGTTTGGTAAAGATGATGAAGTTACTAAAAAACTTTGTGTTGGTGTAAATATTAATGAGGCTTTAAAAGGTCGTCAAAGAAAATTGGATAGAAACAAAAATAATAAGATAGATGCTGAGGATTTCAAATTGTTAAGAAAAGGTAAAAAAACTGAAACGGATGAAGGTAATGCGTTTTCAGGGGCTTTATCTAACGCTAAAAAAAATGGTGAAGATTCTTTTGAAGTGGATGGTAAAGAATATCCAGTTAAAGAGTCGTATAGATTAACTGAAACTGAAATGATTAATTTAATTGAAAAAATAGTTAAGGAAGAGAAAGATAAAACAAATATTAAAGTTGTTGGTGGTTCTCCTAAAGGATTAGAAAAATACAAACAAATTCATGTAAAAAATGGTAAAGAAAATGATGATTACATTAAGGATGTTACCAAAAAAATGAAAGATTACCTTAAAGATGGTTCTAAAGGTGAATATGATATGAATCCTAAAATATTTCCAAAAGGAAACGGTGAATTAGAAAAAATGGATAAAAAAGCATACATTCCATCGGGTGCGGTTGAAGAGTATATAGATAATTTAACAGCTGCAGGTCAAGAAAATTTAGTGTATGATGAAATCCATCCAAATGAAGAGTGGGTAACCGATAATATTGAAGGTTCTTCAAGAACGGGTAATAATCCTGAGTGGGCTAACACCGGAGAATCAAACGTTAATAAAAAACGTAATAAAATTAGAAAAGATAATATTTTAGGTAAGATTAAACAAAAAGCGTATAACAAATCTCCTCAACCAATAGTATCTGATAAATCTGGTCAGGACAAAGGTGACAAATTAATGGCTAAATTAGAATCAACTACAGATAAAAAACAAAAACAAATTAATGAGGAGTTTGATAGAATGAAATCATTAATTGGTTACAATAGAAAAACACAATAATTTACAAACAAAAAATACACCTTATAATTTCTCCATAGACAAACTCTATGGAGAATTTTTTTAGCTACATATCGAAACCTTTATTACCTGAAGAAGTAGACCTTTGGTTTAAGAGTAATAATATAATTCCGGAAAAAATGGAATTGTATTCAGATTTATCTCATTCACTTAATCAATTGATTTTAAAGACTTATTTAGGTGAATTGGACTCAAATAACGAAATTAGGATTGATTTAACTGATGATGATAAACGAAACCATTTTGAATGGTGTTGGAATAAAATTATTTTTAATTTTAAACAGGAGAATATAAGATTTGATGAACGAGGTCATCATTTTGATTATTTTGAATCATTTTTTGATGAGACATTTTATAATCAAAAAGAGTATAAGGTTAAAACTTCTATAGGTTATTTTTTTACGGACTTATTCAATTACAAAAAATCCTTTACAAAATCGGATTTAGATATGGTAACTACCATATATAAAGTTCTTGATAAACACATCCATTATTAAAAAAATGTTGATAGTATTTACAATAGGGTAAAAAAAATTACTTTTATCAATATAAAAATAAATTTATTAAAACAATTCAAATGGAGACATTAGAACAAATTAAAGCTTTAGTTGAGGAATTATCAGTAGATACCACAAAATTTTTTGGTGGTAATAACAGTGCTGGAACAAGAGCTAGAAAATCTGCACAGGATTTAAAAAAATTATTGGATACTCTAAGAAAAGAGATTTTATCTGAAAGAAAAAAAGACGAGTAATGGATAACTTTAATACAATATTTTTATTTGTATTTATCTTTTCTGTTTTAACTGTTCTTAGAACGGTTGCTAGAATAATAAGTTCCCTATTCTCAACCCCACCAAAACCAATTGTGTGGGGTAAATGGGAACTTATAATTCTTGGATTAACAATATCGTATTGTTTAACATTTATTATTAAAAATTAATTATGAGTTTATATAAAGAATTTTCCGAATTATTACCTTATCTACAATCTGTTAGAAAATTAGAAAGTTATTTAAGTTTTGATGTTAGTTTTCCAACAACTTGGAAATTACCTAAAAAATTTGTTGATGAAGATAAAGTAATGGAACAAACTAGTAAAATTAATGGTGAAAGATTTTTTTCATTTGTTTCTGAAATAAGTGAAGAGTCCGTTGAAAAAATGTCACAAAACTTAAAAAGTATTATTAAATACAATCACGATAGAGAAGAGAAAGACAGATTGTTTCAAAACAAAGTTGAAGAATTAAAAACCATTTTTGAAAAACAAGATTTGAATAGTTTAAAAAATCTTAATTTTGAATTAAAGACCGGTAAAATAGAATTAGTTGATGAAGAAGAAAGCGTTGAAAGAGTTGGAATTACTGGGGAACGAAATAGTGAGTACTCCAAAACAACTTCAAAAAGAAAAGAATAAAATAATTAGTGAATTAAGGGGGTTAACTAAAGAAGACATTATCCCAAAACCACCTGAACCACCTAAAAAACTAACATTATGGCAGAAACTACACAAAGTATTGATGGGGTAATTGAAAAATTGGCACTTCTTGCTGATGGATTACAAACTCTATTTCCTGATGGAACTATGGCTGTGGCAATGGAACTTAAATACGATGACTATAAAAAAGTTCAAAAAAACTTTAGAGATGTTGATAGGAATTTTACTCAGTTTAAAATTGATATTTCCGGTATTGAATTTATGTTTTTATTGAAGGATGGGTCGTTGTCTGACGTTGTAAGTAAGACTTAGAAAAACCATTTTCGATTAATAAATTATAAAGATATTTTCTTTGAGCATTTGAATAATCTTTAACAAACATACAATCAAATCGTTTTTGTTCCATAAAAAAATCTGATATTGAATCAATAAATCTACTTGAATCGTAATCATTTTTTAATGTAAATAAATTAAATTTGTCATCATTTTGAACTACAATTTTATTATTTAATTTTGATATTAATTTAAATCCGGATGGGTTTAAATATAATTTAATAAACTCATTAGAGTTTATTTTTTTGTTTAATGAAATGTCTAAAATAAATTCCTCAACGTGATAAAGATTAATTTTTTTGATAGAAAAATCATTATCTTCTAAATCAACTTTAATGTTTCTACCTAATTCGTCTTTTAAAAACACAGGTAAGAAAGTCCCTGACACCTTTTCAAGTATTGCAATTTCATATTTTGATATGAATCCATTTTCATATTGTTTATCAAAGATAACGTTGTTACTAGTTTCCAATAAAGATTCATAAAAATTATTTGCTCGATTTGAGGTCTTAAATTTCTTGATTATTTTCTTTTTTACTTTATTTTTGAATAGAACAATTAAATAATTCATAATGTATAATTTAACTTTAAATATAAAATAAGTAAAGAATGGAAGATTTTTATCAAATATTGGGTGTTAATGAAAACTCCTCACAAGACGAAATAAAAAAAGCTTATAGAAAGTTAGCGGTAGAACATCATCCGGATAAAGGTGGTGATGAAAATAAGTTTAAACAAATTTCACAAGCTTATGATACAATAGGTGACGAAAATAAACGAGGTCAATATGACAACCAACGAAGAAATCCTTTTGCGGGAATGGGTGGTGGTGGAGGAGGATTTAATCCTTTTGAGGAAATGTTTAATCAAATGAATGCTCAAAGAAGGAGAACAGTACCGGATAAAGTTATTGAGGTTATTATTGGGGCATTAGAATCTTTTAATGGTTCTGACAAAACAATCAACTATAGTAGAGAATCTAAGTGTGGTGGGTGTAATGGTAATGGAGGTGAACGAATAAATTGTTCTGTATGTAATGGTGAAGGATTTATTTTACAAAGAATTGGTACTGGATTATTTGTTCAGGTTATGAGACAAACCTGTGGTGGTTGTAATGGTAATGGTTTTACATATAAAACAACCTGTGGTACTTGTCACGGAAAAACAACAATAACCACAAATGAAACTGTTTCTGTTAAGTTACCTCACGGAGTTGATGATGGTCAATTTTTAAGATTACAAGATAAAGGAGATTATAAAGATGGAGTATACGGTAATTTAGTATTAAGGATAAAAGTACAAGAAGAAAGTGATTTTGATAAATCCGGAGATGATTTAATTTATAATGCTTATTTTAATTTAACTAATTTATCTAAAGATACGTTGGAAATTTCACACCCACAAGGAAATCTATCAATTAAATTACCAAAAACTTTTGATACATCAAAACCCCTTAGAGTTAAATCTAAAGGGTATTATAATAGAGGTGATTTGTTTATTAAATTATTTGTTAAATTTGAAAGGGGTTAGTCGTTAAAATAAACGACTAATTCCTTCAATTAGTTTAATAGACCCATAAATGGCTGCAAATAGTAAATAAACACCTAATAAAGCCATACCCCACTGACCTTTAGTTAATCCTTTTTGTTTACAAGATTTGCATTCTTTTTGTGGTGTTTCAATTGATTCGACATCAACACTATTAATGTCTCTTTCCTCAATAATTTGTCCTTTGATTGTTTCCATAGTAATAAATATTAATTTACACCAAATATAGTGAAAAATATTTGAAATAGAAACTTGCTTTTTCACTTTTTATTTCTTATCTTTATAAAAAAAAATTATGGCATTATCATACATCGGGGGTAAATCAAAAATAGGTAAATGGATTGTTCCATTCATACCTCAAGACATTGAAACATACATAGAACCATTTTCAGGTATGTTTTGGGTATTTTTTAATATGGACTTAACCAAATACCCCAATTTAAAAGAAGTTGTTTATAACGACTTCAATCCACTTAACTATAATTTGTTTCAGTGTCTTCAGAATCCTGAAAGATTATTAGAAGAAGTGAATAATATTCCTTGTCAGCAAAGGGGTGAGTTTCCGACACCGGATATTTATAAAGAACAATTCATCAGGTTTCAGGCTGAAATATTTGAAACCAATTTCAGCGTACAGGCTTACGATTATGTTGTTGCTGCAAAATACGCTTATGTGTTGGCTCAGGTATTTTCGGGGTCTAAACCTGAAACAAGTTCATTTATAGACTTAAAAGGAAAGTATAAATCAAAGTATCTTACATTCCGAGATAAGTTATCTAAACCGGATTGGGTGGAACATTTCTTAAAGATTACTAAAGTAGAGAATATGGACTTTGAAGAGGTTATTCAAAAGTATGATAGTCCATCTACCTATGTTTATGCTGACCCCCCATATTGGAAGACAGAGAACTATTATAACAATCACGACTTTGATAGTACTGACCACGAGAGATTGGCGGATTGTTTAAAACGTATTCAAGGAAAGTTCTCATTATCTTATTATGATTTTCCCCAATTACACACTTGGTTTCCGGAAACTCAATATGTGTGGGAGAAGAAAGAGTTTGCTAAGGCGGCTGCGGCTAAGAAAGGTAAGGCTCAAAATATGGGTGAAGAACTTCTAATTATGAATTACGTAAAATAGTTTGGATACTAAAAAAAATGTATTATCTTTGTCTCGTTAAAGAAAAGTAAATGGGTTTAACGAATTATTTACAAAAATCAAATATTTATAATAAAAAACAATTAAAATGAAGATTACAAAAGTATTATCAAACTTAATTACAGAAGACGCTCGTTTTCAAGTATTGTATAAAAAATATGTTTTACCTAGTGGTGATAGAAAAAAAGGTATCTTACCTTTTGAGATTGTTAGAGATATAGTTTTTGCTGACCCAACAACAAGAGTTCCTCAAAATTATGATATCGCTGGAGCCTCTATTGCTGATATGACAGGTGATTTAATTAAAGTTGGTAAATATACTCAATGGATGTTGAATATATTTGTTAAACCATATTTAACAAGTGAAGATGGTGAACCTATCGAGATTGGTACTGAGGTATATAAAAGAGATGCGACTGAATACAGACGACACTTTTTAGAAGATTTACCTCAATTCAAAGATTTATTAACAAAATACGAAAGATTTAAGGGTACTTTGGTTGATGCGTCTAAGAAAGATATTAATTCTATTAAATCTTTTCCGGAATTATCTCAATTACAAGTTAAAGTTGGTAATGATACTGTTGATTTGGGTGTGTATAGAGGTAAAAAAGTTAAAAAAGAAACGGGGGTTGAGGCTAAAACAAACTTTAACTTCCCTGGTTCTGAAATCTTAAAAGTTGGGACAGATTATACTTTAATTAGAATTTCGGATAAAGGTGATTTAGGTTCTAAAGCTGCGTCTTATTTTGGGGGTTATAATGGAGGTCTTGCTAGAGGTGAATCTAATTGGTGTACTGCGGCTGAAGGGAGTACTCATTCCAATGGATATAGACAACAAGGTCCGTTATATATCTTCATGGCTAATGATGATAAAGGTCAGGTAGGTCAAATTACAGGATTACCAACTGAAAGATATCAAATACACTTCCCAACTAATCAGTTTAAATCTCGTGACCAATATTCTCGTGAGGGTAATGTGCCGATTGTTGAGTGGTTAAATGGTAAATGGTCAGAATTTAAAGAATTATTAAAACCTGAGTTTGTAAAAGGATTTATCAAAGGAAATGTTGGTGGTGGAAATAAAGTTGAAATTAAATATCCGGATTCGGCAACAGGTAAATTTATTGCTTTATACGGGTTTGATGAATTATTTAATTCACTACCGGATACAATTACGGAATTAAATGTTGTTAATACATCTAATGAAAACATTAATATTACAATACCGGAATCTATTAGTCGTTTTAAAAAAATAAAATCGGTTTTATTTGAAAATATTATTAGTGAATTACCGGCTTCAATCTGTGAATTAGAAAATATGTTATTTATCGCTTTACCAAATAATAAAAATTTAAAATCAATACCGGATTGTGTGATGACTTCATTTCCAAAAATTATTTTTATTAATTTAGTTGGATGTAACCCAAATATTCGTGTTCCTGAAAAAATGAAAGACCATTTCTTTGAGAATATGATGTATTATTTTGATGAATAATTTAAAAAATTACTACTATGAAAAATGTTGACGTTGAAATCTACATTAATCAATTTATATCTTTCTTTAATAACAACCCCAATGACTTACTTGAGTTAATTGGGGATGTTTTAAAGGACGACTTCTACGACAGAGTAAAACAACAATCATTAGATAATATTGAGAACGGAGAGGATGTTTCCTTAACCCAAAAACAAATCATATCTATTGTTGTGGCTCTTAAAAAATCTCAAAACGATGAGGTTGATATGGATAAGATTAAGTCCATAATTTATCACACACAATTCGCTCATTTTTCCCTTAATTAATTTGTATATTTAAATTTAATGTCTTACTTTTGTGATTCAAAATAAACCTGATGAAAGAAGAATTATTTAACTATACCGTAAAAAAGTATCAAGTGTCTGAATACTTGGATACCAATCCTATTCGTCCTCTTAAAAAAGAAGTTGATGACGAGTTTGATTGGGGAACGATTGAAACTAGTTTAAGTTCGGGAAGACATACAAGTTATACTCCTTGGGGTGACTATACTTTTAATGCGGATTACGATACAGAAGAAAAATTTGTAGAACATTACGGAAACCCACTTGCTCAATTATATTTGAATAGAGCAATTATTTGTGTGACTAAAGAGAATGATAAAGTTTCTTTCAAGATATTTGATTATAGTAAAACAAGACGTGTTGCAGGTAAGTGGTTTAAATTAAGAACTAAATGTCAGTTCATCACATTCAACTATAAAACAAATGCGTTATATACCGGTTCATTACAGAATTATCATTTGAAAACAAAATGTCGTAAAAAAATTAGAAGAGTCCTTTTTAACAGTGACCCAATTAATAATATGAGACGATATTTAAGGGAGTCATTCAACTCAATAGTTGATAAAGATAAAGTTGATATCCCAACGATAGTTAATCAGGTAATCTCAACCTTTGTTAATGCCATTCCCGGAACTGAACTATATGCTGATTTACTTCCTGAACAAAGAATTTATAAAAGATATTTGGATGCTCAAGGAATTAAAGCCCCAAATAATTGGTTTGAACTTATGAATACCTACCCCCAACCAAAGAAGAAAGATTTGGTAAAGTGTGAGTATAAGTATATTGATGCTTTAATGAAGGTTCATAACTTAAAGGGGGATAAGGTTAAGAGGGTATTACATAATGTTAAATCATTTGAGGGTGTGAATAATTTTAACAACGCTTGTTCAATATTTGGGGATAAGTTTATTTTAAATCAACCGGATGAGTTTGTTCAATTATTATTGGAACATAATAAACAAAGTGTATTTCATAATAATATTGGAAAAGGGTTATTAACAAAAAAAGAGTTCTCCAATTTCTTTGAAATATATAAATTATTTCAAAAAGGATTAGTTAACAATAATGTAATTGAAGACCACTTTAGATTTTATCGTTTATTGGATGAGATGGAATCGGTTAAATGGACATCAAGAACTCACGATGAGTTTGTCCAAGAGCATTATGATTGGTCGGAGAAATATAACCATTATACAAATGGTGACTTTACTAGAATCTACAACCAAGAGTTTGTGGATAAAGTGAATGAGGTTATCTTAACTAAAGATGGTCCATATTTTCCTGAGGTATTAACAACATCAAAACGATACAACAACGAGTCGTTCTTCCAAAACAATTGTGTTAAGACATATGTTAAACGTGTGAGTTCTGTATTGATATCACTAAGACGTGGTGAGGGAGAAACTGAAGAAAGAGCGTCAATTGAGATTGAGGTGACACCACTTGTGTGGCCGGATGAAATGTATTTTATGTTGAGAAGAGTTCAAACTTTGGGAAAACGTAATAATAGATTAGACAATAGTTGGGATGATGTTTTGAGTAAATTGGATGATAGAATTGAATATATTGTTCGTGAGAAGTTGTTTGATACATTACAGATTGGTGGTGAATTTGGGGGGAGAAAAGTATTCTCTGATTACACTATTAAGGAATATTATAGTCTTACAAGTAATAAAAAAAGTGTGTATTTAGATTGGGAAAACGATTCAATTATGAAATTAAATTCGTATAATAATTATAACCTTGTTCCTGTTCATAATTGGGATGATGATAATTTTGAATTATAATATGAAAGAAATACCACAAAATTGTATAGATACGTTTAAATCTAGGTTCTTAACACAACCAAGTATTATTGAAGTGTATCCAAACCTGTCTAATGAAGACACGGACAAATTATTAAATAAATCACTTTTATTATGGTTTGATTATTTTGTAAATAATGAACACGAAACATTATATAATGATAGATTATATGAATATGACGCAACCGGAATTTTAATTTTACGCAAGTCACGAACTAAGATATTTATTTTAACAAGGGTGGATAAACAAAATGTAGTAGAGTATTTATTACTACAAATAAAACGATTAACAAAAAAAGATTAAGAATGGAAATTACACAAGAATTATTACAGGAAAAAATTGCAAATGGTGAAAAATTAATTGTGGACTTCCACGCCAGCTGGTGCGGTCCCTGCAAAATGATGAAGCCAACTTTTGAGAAATTATCGGAACAATACCGAAATAATAACTCCCCTGTTCAATTATACACTATGGATGTTGAACACAATAGAGATATTGCTGTGAAGTATGGTGTTAGAGCAGTCCCAACAATTAAAGTGTTCAACAATGGTGATGTTGTTGATTCTAAAACAGGTGTTCAGATGGAAGGACAAATAAAAGATTTGGCATCTAACCTAATCAATGGATAAGTTACTAATTCTTTTCACAATGGAAGGTTGTCCCCACTGTGAGACAATGAAGAAACAATTAAAGGAATCAAACATTCCATTTGAGGTTAGAGATATTAACGAACATGAAGATGAATACGAAATGTTTGTTGAGATTACTGAGAATGAATTTGTTCCTGCGTTTATGATAGTTGAATCACCGGACACAGATGACCATAAGAGTTATCTATATGCTCCCGACAGAGATTATGACGAGATTGAAGAAGGTGTTGCAATCATTAAAGAACATTTTGGACTATAAAAAAATCCCCAAGTTAGGGGATTTTTTATTTATGGGATATTTATTGGTATGAAAATAGTAATTAAAGAATCTCAGTATAAATTTTTGGTTGAGCAAAGTACGACAGGTATAACACCAACTCAAACAACATTAACTCCTGCTGAACAAAAAAAACAGGAGTATTTAAAAAAACGAGAAGAACAAAAAAAGGCTAATGCTGCTCGACTTGCACCAATTGAGGCGGCTCAGAAAAAAAGGGTTGATAATTGGATTGCGGATAACCCCGGTAAAACTGAAAAGGATTATTGGAAGATGGTTGAGAAAAGACAATCTGGTCCTGACGCTGAATTACCAGGAATGGAAGGTCAAGGAAATAAAAAAGGTGGTAGTTGTGGTGCGGCAACAGCGTTACAAAAATCTCTAAATGGTAAATAAAAAAATCCCCAAGTTAGGGGATTTTCTTTTTTAAAATAGAATCAGGTCTTTAATCTTATCTCTTAATAGCCAAGGTTTTTTATCGAATGGTTTGGTTATGTCTTCCATAATGTCATAATTTTTTATTGTATCGTTAAATACCAACATATCAAAATCAAACACATCCAATACCATAGAAATAATATCTTTTCGTGGGAATAGACTCATTGAGTGAATATTAATTTGATTATCGTCATCTTGTTTAACAGACGAATATTTAAAAGTTAATTTGTCGGTTAGAATAACATCAAACAATTGATTACAAATGTATTCTGAGTAGTATAACTCTTGTCTTCCCATACTCAAACTATATCCGTGTGGAAACTCGGATGAGATGTTTAGAGGAACGTAAGTATAAAAATCTAAATGGTGTGTATTGTCTTCCGAGTAATCCAATTCATATTCTAATCTATTGGTGTAAGAAATTGAATTAAATTTAGGTTGGGATGATTCAATAATGGTGTTGATTAATTTGTAGTGGTATATTGGTCTTGAAGAATTGTAGAAATCAAAAGTATAATTATCTTTTTTTGATAACTCTTTTCCATACATAATTAAATCAATCACATTGACATTTTCATAACCAAAATTAGTTAATAGTGATTTATAACTTTCAAGGAAAGATTCTTTTACTTTAACCATATCCAAAATCTTGTCGGAGTTAGTCATTCCATTAACCACAAAGAATTTACCACAATCTGTTACTTCAATAACAACATCATATTGTTTGTATTTATTTATTTGATTGACTATGTAGTCGGAGAATAAATTAACCAATCCTCTGTTTGAGTTTTCATTTATATATTTCATATTTTTAAGTTATACGAAATGATATAGAAATTAATTTTAATTATAAATAAAAAAAGGGAACAAAAATGTTCCCTCAAATTTTTTCACCCCAAACGCTCAGTAATTACTTTTTGTAATATCTTTCAACCACTTTACGAATTGACTCTTGAATAGGTTGAGAAGTTGGTTGTCCTTGACCTGTTTGAGTATTCGTTTGTGGTGGTGGAGGAGTTTGATTTCCTTGATTTTGTTTGCATCCACAACCCATCTTGATATATGTTTTAAAGTTTATATATCCATAAATATCAACTTAAATGATAATAAGTAAATAAATTTTGTATCTTAGCGGATATTTATTGTTATGGGTAGAAAAATGCAACTTACTGAATCTGAATTACACAAAGTAATTAAACGAATTATAGAACAAACTGAGGAGGATTATTATAGAATATCTCCGGAGGATTATTTGGATATGATGAAATACGCCAGTAATAATGGTGATGTATTTAGAAGAATGAAACAATATGGTAAAAAACCATTATATATTACCGGTGATTTAGATTTAAGTGGTAAGAATGTTAAGGATATTGGACCAATTGCTTATATTGATGGTTCTTTAGATATTCGTAATACTAAAGTTGCTGATTTAGGTAATTTAAAGAGTAAATCACATATTTGGGATTCTGGTTCTCCTCGTGAAAGAATTAGAGAAAAACAAGAATTAAACGCTAAACTTGCTGGTCAAGAATCTCTTCGTGATAGTGACGAATGGGCTTTAGAACAGGGTGATGAGACCGGAGAAAAGGCTCACGCGTTATTTGATAACTTAGTTAATAATGGTGAAATAGACCCATTATCTGAGGATGATAAAGAAAAATTAGTAATCCTACGTCAAAAACTTGAAGATTTAGAAAGAGAATATGAGGGACTTGATGATAATGATGATAGGGCGTACGAAGTTCAAGAAGCTATTGATGAAACACAAACGGAAATTGAAGAGTTAGAGGAAAATGACGCTGATGTTTATATGATGTATGCGCAGCCAAGATATCGTTATTATGGATTGCAACAATTTGAGATTTTAATTCCGGGATTCAAGGATAGAGAATACGCTGTTGGAACTTATGAAGAAATGGATGAGGCGGCATTAGAATACGCTAAAAATTATGTTGACGATGCTGGTGCTGGTGGATTTAGTGAATCATTTATTGAAGATTATTTAGATGTTGATGCTATTGTTAGTATGGCTGAAGATGATTATGATTATCAAATTAGAGATTATCCGGATAGTTACTTCAGTGATGAGGATTATCAATTGACTGATGAACAAGAAGAAAGGATAGAACAACTTGAATCTCAAATTGCTGATTTGGAAGAACAATTAAGAGAATTAGATTCTGATGATGAAAATTATTATGATTATGAGGAGGATATACAAAATCAAATTGACGCTCTTCAAGAAGAGTTAGATAATATTGAAGTTGATACTGAACCAACTGAAGATATGATTGAGACCAAAGTTGCTGAATTAGTTAGAGACGTAAGAAGAGACCCATTAGATTATCTTAACAATCTTGGTTATGATATTAAAGATTATATTAATGAAGACGAACTTGCTCAAGGGTTAGTTGATTCCGATGGTTGGGGTATTATGAATAGTTATGATGGCAATTATGATAGTGAAGATGTTAATGGTGTAACCTATTATATTATGAGAACTAACTAAAACTATTCCTTTTTTCAAACTTTTCCCGTATATTTTAAATAATATAATATGGGAATGAAACAGAAAAATAAATTTATAATGGATACCGATTGGTTATTTGAAGGTATTTTAGATGCTGAGCAAAAACAATATGTGTTATTAGATTACTTCCAAAAGATGAATAAACATCTTGAGAGAATGGAGGTTTATCCAATGTTTATTGAACTTTCACTACATTTGGGTAATATACAGACCTTACTTACACAAAACAAAATTTTATATGTTGATAAAAAATTAACCTCCAATGACGATGAACTAGTGTTATCTGATTTAAAGGTTAAAGACATTCCTATTTTAGATGACGAGGAAGTTATTGAATATCAAAAAATATTAAAAAGTAGTCAACCCCAACTACACGACTATTTCAACTTTGCAAAATCAATTTGGAGTATTGTTTTTGATTCTATTGATGTTGTTGTAAAGAAAAACAAAAACAATCTACAAAGTAAATCAGGTTTTTTTTCATATAAAACCCCTGAGAAAGTGTATGTTTGGCAATACACAACAAGAAAAGTGTATAAAACCAAAGGACAAACAAAAACATCATTAAAATTAATTTTTAAAGGTTGTCAGGATAGTTTGACTATACCGGAAATTATCTCTACATTTTCAAAAACATACGAGAAAAACAAAGAATGTGATTATCCAATCTTTGAAGTGTTTTGTAATGATGTGTTTCCTTTAGAACAAACATTAGTCCCAATCTTTAAAAGAAAAATATTATCATATATCAATCAAAACATTAAAATAAATAGAAAATTATTATCATAATGGACAAAAAACAAATTAAAACCTTAATGGATAAGTTACGACAACCAATCCACATCAGTTACATCTCCAAATACATTCTTAGAAAAAATATGGATGAAACCAAAAAACAATTGGATACCTTAATATCTGAAGGGTTTATTAAAGAAAGTAATTTAAGTGAAGGGTTTTATGTGGCTATCTAAAAAAACACATTATATTGGTGATGATTGTAGTCAAACAATAATTAGGATATTCAAGTATCCAATTATTTTTAATAAATCACCATTTAGTTACTCAATCATATTTGGTTCTCCTGGTGAGGGTTTAACTGTAACGACAAATCCATTATTCTTAGTAAGAAATGGATATAAAAAAAGTATTAAATTAGGTAAATATTATATATCAAAATTATGAAGATTCGTTTAGAGTATATTTGGTTGGACGGTTATAAACCGGAACCAAATTTAAGAAGTAAAATTAAAATTGTTGACACATTACCAAAAGAGGTTAGTGATATCCCTGCGTGGGGATTTGATGGTAGCTCAACTATGCAAGCCGAAGGATTCTCTTCAGATTGTTATCTTAAACCTGTTAGAATGTATAAAAAAGGTAATACTAATTTGGTTTATGTTTTATGTGAGGTGTTGAATAAAGACAATCAACCACACAAAACTAACGACAGAAGTAAATTAGGTAATGAAGACACCGATTTTTGGGTTGGGTTTGAGCAAGAATACTTTATTCGTTCAGGACACAACAAGGATATATTGGGGTTTGAAAGAAGTAGTAATGTTGAACCACAAGGTAAATACTATTGTGGTGTTGGTGGACAAATAGTAGGTAGAGAGTTAAGTGATGAGCATTTGGATTATTGTCTTGACTTGGGTATCAATGTTGAAGGAACTAACGCTGAGGTTGCATTAGGACAATGGGAATATCAAATATTCTCCAAAGGTAAATTAGCTGCGGCTGATGACTTATGGATGTCGCGTTACATCTTACATAAACTAGCCGAGAAAAGAGGTTATTCAATTGAACTTCATCCAAAACCAATTATATGGGGTGAGTGGAATGGTTCAGGATTACATACAAACTTCTCAAACAAAAAGATGAGAGAAGTAGGTGGTGAGAGTTATTTTAAATCAATCTTCAATTCATTTGAGACAAGAAAAGAACTTCACATTGACAACTATGGTTCAGATAATCATTTAAGGTTAACTGGTAAATTTGAAACACAATCAATAGATAAATTTAGTTGGGGTGTATCAGATAGAGGTGCGTCTATTAGAGTTCCTAAATCAGTTGGTGAAACTTGGAAAGGTTACCTTGAGGATAGAAGACCATCATCAAATGCTAACCCATATAAAGTTATTGGTGTTATCTATGACGCATTGACTTTCGCAGACCAATTAGAAACAACCATTCACGCAATGTATGGTGACGTGGATACATCAAAAATAAAAGAACAATTCTCAGGGATTATGTCTGATGAAGAATTATTAGGTGAATATAGAGAAGAATAGTATGTCAGAAAATAAAGAAATTTTCGTAGTGTGGTGTTAAAATCGTAATATGGTGATATTTATTGGTAAAGAATATTATGAAACAACTTGAACTAAAAATTGGTGATAAATTTAATTATTGGACAATCTTATCTGTTTCTGATTTTGTCAGTAAAAAAGGTGAAAAATACTATAATTGTGCTTGTGAATGTGGTACAATTAGAGATGTTAGAGGTAGTAATCTAAATAAAGGAACTTCAAAATCTTGTGGATGTTTTGTTAAAGAGACTATGTCAAAATTAAAAAGGATTGATATTGAGGGTCAACAATTTGGTAAACTAACCCCAATAAAAAGAGTCCCGTATAAAAATAGTAAACATTTGAATCATTGGTTATGTCAATGTGATTGTGGAAATGAAGTGATTGCTCCTACTGCAGGTCTTAGAAATGGTAAACATACTTCGTGTGGTTGCGGTAGAAAAGGTAGTGAAAATCATAATTGGAAGGGTGGTACAATAAAAACTCCTCAAGGATATGTGTTAAAACATAATCCTGAACATCCAAATAGTAATCCTAATGGATATGTTAGAGAACATAGATTAGTTATGGAAGAAATGATTGGTCGTTATTTAGAACCTAATGAGGAAGTACATCACAAAAATGGTATTAGAGACGATAATTCTCCGGATAATTTGGAATTATGGGTAAAGTCACAACCTCCGGGACAAAGAGTTGACGATATGGTTATTTTTTGTTATAATTTCTTAAAAAAATATAAATCAAATTTATTAAAAAATGAGTGAAAATAAAGAAATGGTTAATCACCCTAGTCATTACCAATTTGGGGATGATAAAACTTATGAGGTGGTTAATGTATGCGAAGCTTGGGGTCTCGATAAAGATGCTTACATCTTCAACGTAGTTAAATATGTTGCGAGAGCGGGTAAGAAAGATACTGATAAAGAACTTCAGGATATGAAAAAAGCGTTGTGGTATTTGAATCGTAAAATTGAGAGACTTGAAAGTAACAGTTGATATTGATGAATACGCAGAAGGTGCGGTTCTATTGGATGGGTTAGAGGGTGCTATAATTGGGATTGTAGAGGACTTTGGTTCTCCGGGAAGAAAGATGTTATATTCCAAACAAGGAATATTAAATATACTACAAGAAAGAGACCTAATGACTATGGGTGAAGCAGAAGAGTTTTACGATTATAATATATTAGGGTTACACGCAGGTGAGCAGAACGCAGTGTTCTTAGATTTAGAAATTACACCAATAAAAAAAGAAGATGGTTGGGAATACCAATTAAAAGAGTAATATGATAGAAACAGGAAAGATTATAAATGGTGATTGTATTGAGGTAATGAAAACATTTCCTGAAGGTTCAATTGATTTAATAGTAACATCACCACCATATAACGTAAACATTGCGTATGATGTTCATAAGGATGATTTACCAATGGATGAATATTACGAATGGACAAAGGATTGGTTAAGAGAAGCATTGAGAGTATTAAAAGATGATGGTAGAATTGCTGTGAATGTTCCAAATGAATTGAATGTTCAAGAAAGAGGTGGAAGGATATTATTTGTTGCTGAGTTTTGGATGATGATGAAAGAAGTTGGGTTTAAGTTTAGTGGATTAGTTGACCTTACAGAAGATAGTCCTCATAGAGTTAGACAGACAGCTTGGGGTTCTTGGATGAGTGCTTCGGCACCTTATGTTTATAATCCAAAAGAATGTATCATTTTGGCTTATAAGAAAAGTAGTAAAAAATTATCTAAAGGGGTTTCACAATGGTTAGGAACTCCAACTGAGGTTACTACTGAAGATGGTAAGGTTAAAAACAAAATGGTTTATCAAGACGAAGATAAGAAAGAGTTTATGAACTTGGTGTTTGGAAGATGGGAATATTTTGCGGATACTAGGTCATTAACTAAAGCCACATTCTCAATGGATATCCCATCAAAGGCAATTAAAATATTATCGTATAAGAATGACATAGTTCTTGACCCTTTTATGGGAAGCGGAACATCGGCCTTCGCAGCAGAATTATTAGATAGACGATGGATTGGGATTGAGGTGTCTCCGGATTATACAGAGATTGCTCGGAAAAGAGTTCAAGTGTTAATTGATGAACGAAAACAAACAAAATTAGAATTAAATGAAGAGGTGTTATAACCTCTTTTTTATTTTCAGTATATTTATAACTAAAACAAACACTATGACAAAAAGATTTATAATTTCAGAGGAAGAAAGAAGTGATATTCGTGCTAAATATGGTTTAGTTAATGAACAAATGAATCGACAACAAGCGGTTGATGTTCAAATGAGAACAATTAAACCTGAAATGGGGGGTAAATATTGTTTTGGTGACCCAAAACGAATCCAATCATTATATGGTTATAATGTTAAACTATATAAAGTTAAATCAGGTGATACATTGAGTGATATTGCGTCAAAATACCCGGGAGTTGCAAGTGTTGATGAAATTATATCAACAAATAAAAGTTGTAATTTGAGTAAAGGTCTTAAAGGTGGTGATGTTATTGCGATTACTATCTTACCTTCAATGTAATATGAAAAAACTTATAACCGAAAGTGGATTAAGAGACATTAACGCTCTTGCTAAAAGATACCCTAAAGCTGAAATATATTTTCACCAAGATTTAGATGGTGTCACTACGGCTATTGCGATGAAACAATACCTTGAGAACAATGGTATTAAAGTAGTTGGGTCTCATATTATCCAATATGGTGATAAAGAGTTTGCTGTAAAGAAGAATGACGCCAAAGGGGATGTGATGCCTGTATTAGTAGATTTTGCTCACGGAAAACCAATGTTTGTGATTCACACAGACCACCACGATAGACAAGCAGGTGCTGAAGATACTAAATCAACCTCATTTAGAAGTTCTCGTTCAAATGTTGAAACCATCTCTCAGGTAGTTTCTCCAAAAGAATTATTCCCATCCTCAGATATATTACTAATATCTACTGTTGATTCGGCAAACTATGCTTCTAACAACATTTCAGTTGATGAAGTAATTTCTTATTTGTTTAGATTAGATAAAGATAAGTCATTAGAAAAAAATAAAATGTTAATGGGGTTAGTTGTTAATAAACTATTATTAGCATTTAAAAACAAGCCAGGTTTCTTAGAAACTTTGGTTATGGATTGTACTCCATCTTTATTAAACATACTTCATACCATTAAAAAAATAATGGTTGAGAAAGGTTACGCTAAACCGGAACAACTTGAAGTGAATAAAGATGAGTATGTTAAATCAATGCAAGACAATCCTAATGTTAAAGTATTGGGTAACATCATAGTTCAATACGGTGGTGGGTCAATGTTTAAACCAGGTTCATACGATAGATATACACCATTTAAAAATAATCCGGAGGCTGACTTTATAGTTATTGCTTGGCCGTTAGGGTTAGTACAAGCATCTTGTAATCCATTCAAAAGTGAGCGTCAACTAAAAGGTGTAAATTTAGGTGAGATTGCTCAAGAAGTATTATCAAAATGGGAAGGTCAATTAAAACAAAGAGAGATATCTCTTTCAACAATCAAGTGGATTTCAGAATCATCAAAAGATTTTAATTCGGAATCAACAGGATTTACATTCAAAGATTTTGTTGCTTTATATGGTAAGGAATTTAAAAATATGGAAAATGGTAAGGAGAAGTTAATCCACATTGGTGAGATGATGGAAATGCCTTTTTCTGAGTTACCTGAAGAACATAGAAAAATGTTAGATGATATTAATGTAAATGCTTGGGACTTTATTCAAGCAAATAGTGGGGGACACAAATGTATTACAAATATATCAGGGTTAAACTTTATGGGTAGAAGTACCAGACCACCTCAAAATAGTGGTGGATATAATAGAGAATCGGAAGATATTCCTTATATTAAGTTTACCAAAATGATTCAGAATGAGTTTGTGAAATTATTACAGGAGAAGATAAATCAATCGTAGTGAATAACTTTATCACCGGATTTAATACCTAATTTTTTACAGGTTCCACCTTGAAGTTCAAGTATCATATCACTTTCACCACAATAGTTTCTACAATCTTTGGTTTTACAAGGGGGACAGTTGTGGTGAATTTTTGTTATAACATCATCTTCAATCATAATGATATCCAATGAGATGATGCAATTCTTCATCCAAAAGCAGTGTTGACCTTCGGACATAATAAATAACATACCATTAAAGGTATCGTCAAATCTTTTGTTCATCATACCTTGACTAGTGTCTTTGGATGAGATAACAGTTTTGACTTTGAATTTATTTTTGTTTATAGTTAATTCCATATACTTATAAATACACAAAAAAATATAAAATGAAACAAGTAAAACGATATTCCGGTGTAATTGTCAAATGTGGTGATGAGGTATTACTATGTAAAAGAAACGCTACGGGTAGTTTGCCGGGACAATGGAGTATTCCTGGTGGTCATTTAGAAAAAGATGAGCATCCAATGGATGGTATTCAAAGAGAATTTAAAGAAGAAACTGACTATACATTAGACAATGATTTAAAATTAGTTGGATTTGTTAAAAGATATAATCGCGATGGTTCCGAGATTAAAGGGTTAATGTATGTATTTTTAATGGAGACAGACGAGAAGATAAATCCTGACTTAGAAAATGCTTTTGATGGCGATGAACACTCTCAGTGTGGATACTTTGACCTTGAAAATCTACCATTTGAAGATGAAAACGACCAATTATGTAAATTAATTACAAGAATCTTAAAAAAATAATGACTTTTCTAATTTTACAATATATTTATAATCTCATAAGCCAACAGCCCCTTTCTTTATAGCTGGTATTATAAAAACCTCAACAGAGTAAATTTTGTTGGGGTTTTTTTTGTTTATATCAAAAAAAGTATTATCTTTGTCCTATCAAACTGAAACATATGAAAACAAATACTTACTCCGTTAGAATTGAGAACGAAAAGTTCGGAAAACTATTACACGAAACATTTGTGGATGCAATCCAATTCAAGTTATTTTT
>Ga0304730_1000748_pt1 | contig 26824 bp, 16 predicted proteins | sample M_130628_MF_Meta_FD_190474 | JGI IMG/M metagenome (GOLD analysis project Ga0304730, IMG submission 190474) | Freshwater microbial communities from Lake Montjoie, Canada to study carbon cycling - M_130628_MF_MetaG (v2) (version 2) | ecosystem: Environmental > Aquatic > Freshwater > Lake | place...
GCAGTCCTGCAGAAGCTGAGCAGGGGCTGGAAGTGCCCGGAATCCGACCTTTCATCGCACTGGGGGCTCATGGATTCCAGCGCGGCCGAGCAGTGGCTGGCGGGCGGCAAGACCCTCAAGACGTCCTCGCGCGACCTCCTGGAGCACGGGAGGGCTGGCCTGCGGGTGGGAAACCTGAATGTCTTGCAGGACATATCCCTGGATTACATCTCGCCGGCCACGAGGGAGGTCCCGCTGTCGAGAGGGGCCCTGACCACGTGCGAGCCTGCAGCCGGGCTCACGGACGATCTGACCCAGAAGTTCCTGGACCAGCTCTTCCCAGCCGCGCAGGCAGCTGAGGAGAGCGGGGCCGTCGCGTACTGCATGCGGTACGTGATGGAGCTGGCCAGGCTGGAGGTCCTGAACCTCACCATGCGGGGTTCGAGGGAGTTCTCCATACAGCGCGAGGCGGCCACGAAATGGGGCAAGAGGTGCAACTCGCAGCTTCAGGTGCTCCGGCTGTGCACGAACCTCGACGTCTTCAAGCCCATCACGACAGACTCGGGGGTGAACAGGGCATGCAGGCATTTCCAGCTCTTCCAGGACTACGGCAGCGTGGTGTACGCGACCCCTGCGTGCCTTGTCAGCGTGGACGGAAAGTTCTACGACCCTTGCAGGTGCCGGGAATGCACGGGAATACAGGTGAGCGTGCCAGTGTCGTCCTTCATCAAGCCGGAATGCGAGATCCGCTTTGACCCACGAAAGCTCGTGAAGGAAGGCCCGATCGGCTGGTTCGACGGCGTGCCAGCGGATGATCTCGACAGCCTCCTGGCCGACTCGTTCCAGCAGGACGTGCTCGCGGATCCAGACGCCACAGCAAACGTCAAGGCCGGATCCAGCTGGTGGGGCGCCGAGGGGTTCATGTCGGAAACAGCAGACTTTTGTGATGGCGTGCTTGATTGGTGGCCAGACGACTGGGACTACCCCGTTGGCTACCACGTGACCGTGCCCTGCATGGCCAGCGAGACAGCCTACAGGTCATTCTCGCAGTACCTAGCGCTGGGCTCGGATGCAGACGGGCCCAGCCTCGTGTACCACCACGACCTCCTGCGCGATTCCAGCCTCATAGACACCAACTTTGGGGCTGCAGGCCTGTGCAGGACGGGGACGTTCGGGATGCCCATGCCCGAGACCAACACGATGCGGTACTGCACGCGCGTTCAAAACGGAGGAGGCGAGGACTTCACGCTCCCCGTGCAGGATGGCGCGGATAATTCCGACTACGGCTGGACAGACGAGAAGTGCACGACCAGGAGCACAGACCTCCCGTGGCCGAGCCAGCAGGTCCCGGGCACAGGCAGCACAAACTACGCGTCGTTCAGGTTTTCCGTGGGGACCGTGCCGAATATGCCCGCCCCGGAGGCCGAGACGTACCCGGACAGCTTCGAGAACCTGATGAGCGTCGGGCCCATCCAGGAAATCCAGGGCAGAAACTCGTGGGGGCTGGGCGGATCCAGGTGCTCCGATCCGGAACTCTACTACTGCCTGGTTGACGAGCAATGCCCATCCGGATTCGCCTGCAGGGGCCGGGTCTGTTCCGGGGACCATAGCCGCAACTGCAACCAATCGAGCGACTGCCAAAACACGGGCACGTGCCAGGGGGTTTGCCTGGACAAGAGCACGGTCAGCTGCATCAAGCACTCCGACTGTGCGCCAGACGATATGTGCAACGGGCTCGGCCAGTGCGTCCAGCCCGTGCTGGCAGTGCAGAACAGGCTCGAGCTGGAGAACGTCTCGTTCAGCCTCGCAAGCCAGGCGGGTTGCGATGACGCCACGATGCTCACGTACGACATGCTCGGGGGCTCGTTCTGGGCCTACACGGGCGAGGACCTGATGCGAGCGCACGGCATGTGCTCCTTCGAGGACTGGTTCAAGTACACCCTGCTGGCCAACAACAAGGACTGCGCCAGGCAGATGCCCAACCAGAGCTACATTGAGATCGACCCGTCCAAGTGCCCCATGATCAACCTGCAGGCGGCTGGCCCGAACACGAGCAAATGGTGGCAGCCCGGAAAGTCCCGGCCCGACATGATGTTCATCCGGCCCACCGCCTGTGATCGGGACTACGAGCGGCTCGAGGGGTTCGAGCAGTGCGCGCCGAGGGCGGGTTTTGCCAATCTGAAGAGCATGGGCACGACATCAACCCTGGCCTACGACAGGTTCATCCGCCTGCATAACAGCGCGACGAGCATGCCGCTGGCCCTCATGCCGTTCCTGAACGAGACGTCGTTCGGGTTCCTCGGGCTGGGCTTCGGGGCAGTCAAGGATGTCAACACCCTGTACGCATCAGCACACCCATTCGTGCCGTGCGCGAACCTGCACCAGTGCTACGCGGCTGACTTCACGGTCAACGGCGCGCCAGCCAACAGGACCGTGAGCGTAACGGGAGGACGCGCGCCCTACCCGCCCAACTCCCAGTTCAAGTGCGGGGTCTTTGGGATAGAATCGGGAGATAATTGCGTGGTGGACATGGACGTCGTGCCCCTGTACAGGTACCTCTGCGATCAGACCACGATGATGCGGGAATGCACGGATCTTGTGCCGGGCGTGACCTCCATCTGCTCCAACATACCCGTCCGCTACACGCAGTCCAACAACGACAGGACCACTGTGCTGCAGGGCCTCGTCAGCCTCTTCTATTCGTTCAAGGCTTTCAGGACCCCGGACGAGTACCTGGACACGACAACGTGCATGAACCTGATCTTCACGGATATCGCCAAGCGCGCGGCTGCATATCCCAAGCAGATCTCAACAGGCCTGTACTACCCGACCATGTACGCGCTGTACGAGTTCCCCTTCGACTGGTTCTACCAGTGCATGGTCATGGCCGGCTGGCAGGTGAAGCCCTCGCGCAGGGGCCTGCAGGACTGCCCGGCGTACAACCAGAGGAAATCCAGAGGGCTGGAATACTACCAGACACAGCAGACGGGCAAGGATCCATGGGATGTATTCCTGAGGTTTGCCAGGGGCGGGTACCTGAAGAAAGCCGTGGATGATTTCAGCGCAGCCAAGAAAGCAGCCTCGCAGGTCAAGCTGGATAAGGCCATCAAGGCGGTCAAGGACAAGATGTACGGCGCGGACGCTGAGGACGGCTCGCAACCCCAGTGCTCCCTGAACCAGATCTGGAAGGTCGGGCCTCACGGAGCAGCGTATATCTCGTCTGGAGACAACACCGACCCGAACGAGTACAACAGCTACTTCAGGGACCTGATCTGGAACTGGTACGATACCAGCACGTGCCACACTGGCTGGACCAAGGCCATTCTCGACAACATAAAGCAGGCAAAAATCACGACAGTGACACCCGACAACTGGCTGGACGCGCTCACCACGTACGACCCCGTAAACGTCGTGCCAATGAACCTGGACACGCGCACGATTCTCCAGCACGTGCAGGGAATGATCCAAGAATTCATGGTCATCGAGACCAAGAGCGTGGACACAGGGAGGTTACCTGCTGGCATCCAGTACAACTCGACACTGCCAGAAAACTACGACTTTGCAAATTTCCCTCTGGATCCGGGGCTCAAGCCTGTGAGGACATTCTCCCAGCCCGTGCCCGTCAACCCGGACGACGACCGCGACATAAACAGGACGTGCGTGTACAATCTAGCAGACGATCCTGCTTTCAACGGGATAGACCCTAAAACATGCAAAACTAAGGTAGATGATTCATCTGGGAGCAGCAGGCGGGTGGACTTTATCCAGGTTTGCGGGGACCCAGAAATCACGTGCTCCACCATACCCGTCGCCAGGCTAACAAACGGCAGGTTCATGTGCAGGTACATGATCAACTCCTTGATCACAGAATGCACCGAGACGGATCCCGGCAACTGCGAGAAGGACCAGGTAAACAATGTGTACGACAAGGTGATCCGCGAGTACAAGCCCGAGAGACCAGCCCCTCTGGCAGCCTCTGTGCTTCCCTGGTTCCAGCCCAACATCTCGTGGGCTTTCAGCGGGTTCGACCTGAGGGATGTGCTGGACTACCAGGATAACATACAGCCCAACCCTGAAAAGGCGATCATGTGCGAGATCAAGGAGGACAAGGCGAGCATCGTCAGGCTGAGCGACTGCCAGAGCCCGCACTACCAGGCAATGAAGAGGCACGTGGAGAGGTTTTACAGGAAGGACGGCCCCGTCGTGATCCAGCCAGCCAGCCAGCTCGAATGGCCCGTCCCGAGATGGATCCTGTCGGGAGGGGTGGTCCTGTCCTACACCAACATGAACAGATCAGCGGACAAGACGTTTGTGGACAGCCTGTTTGACGACGAGACCGTGTGCAAGGGGGACGCTCTGGCAACCCGCAAGGTGTGCTGGACCCAGAGCACGGGCAAATTCCTGCCCATGAACCCGTGGATGCTGGGCAACTTCAACCCGTTCGAGACGTGCGACGTGGAGTTTACCAGCCCTGCGCAGGGCAACAAGGAGATCATATTCTCGCAGTGCAACCCGAGCGACCAGTACCCATGCAAGGATTTTGACAAGGAGCCCATCAGGAAAAACTGCAAGGACTACGACAAGAACCTCGTGACAATACCAGGCGTGCCCCAGACGGACGAGGATGAGCCGCTGGCATACAACCTGTGCTTCCACAAGATCAAGGAGGACCCATCGGGATGCCTGCACGACCAGGGCCTGCTGGGCGGGTACGACGGCCTGCCAGTGGGTGTCTCGCCGGACGCCTCCACGAACATGCTGTACGGCACCAAGTACCAGTCCAGCAGGTACGAGGTGGCAAGGGACATGTACAACAGGAGCGTGTGGGAGATACCAGACGACTTCAAGAGGGGTTTCTGGGACAACACGAACCCCCTGTGGTCTGGACAGCAGGCGCAGTACGGGTACCTGCAGGTGAACGACTCGCACATTGGCGGGCACAGGATAGGCCTGGTCATCAACAGGTCCAGCCCAGACGACGCCATCAGCACGCTTTTGGTCGAGAGGCTCCCGCTGCAGAGCGCAGAGGATGGGGCCATGCTGGACTCCCCGCAGGCAGCATCGGGAAAAGTACAGGACTGGGTGCCGGGACTGCAGGACGCCATGCAGGCAGACCACGATCAAAACACCAGGCTCTATGACGTGCTGACAGTGCCAGCCGAGATCGGGGCCAGCTGCCCGCTGCAGAGATGGACGTTTTATTCCGGCAACTACAGCTCATTCTCGCCCGTCATCCCGTCGCCGAGAAGGTCCAGGCACCTCTTCTGGCGCATGCACGAGGGGAAGCTGGCCCACCCCACGATGCAGCAGGTTTCGGACGGCAGGTACCTGGGGAGCTACGTGACGAGCAACGGGTTCTGCGCGTGCCCCGTGATTCCAGATATCGAGCAGAGCCAGTGCCTGATGTCTGTCAAGCTACAGGCCAAGCAAGACCTGTCCGTGGTCTCGGAGGCGTGCACCCTCAAGGACACCGTGCAGGCCCTGCAAGGAGGAACCGATTTCTTCTCGAGCCTCGTGTTCCAGCCAGTGGACGTGAACAAGGGGCAGAGACCGTGCATGATGCAGATGGACTGGCCAAACGTCGACAACAGCATGCGGGACGGCAGCTCGTTTTCCGGCTCGTGGGACAAGGCGTCCAGCCCATCAGGCAAGAAGTGCCACGTGCTCGACCGCCTGAGGCCGTTCCAGTACAGGTACAAGAGCGCCCGGACCATGCTGGCGTCGGGCCTGAACACAAACAGCAAGGGGACATGCCAGACAAGGCGCGTGGTGGACGCGAGGAGCTGGGACAAGAAAGACACAGACCCGGCAAGGTGCGTGCGGACCAGACTGGATTCGCTGCAGGCAGAGGTCGGGTGCTCCTCTGGATCCGGCACATTCACGCTGCCCAGACCGGCCCAGATGAGCGTGCAGGACACGTCTTTGGCCAGAAACAGGGCCAGGCAGAGGTGCCGGAAGTGCTCGCCCGCGCCTGTTTTCAAGACCAACGCTGGAAAAAGCCTGCCGCCCGAGAGCAGCTTCGGGAGGCTGTACAGGCCCAGCGCGGAGAGGCTGATCGCCAAGGACCTGCGCGACACCCTGTGCAACGTGACCGGATCGTGCCCGCAGTTCAACAAGTCCGCCTGGAGGTCTGGCCAGTTTATGAGAAACTTTCTGCTCAGCCCGGAAAATCTGTTTGTTCCTGTGCAAAAAAACGCAAAGAGCCAGCCAAGCCAGAAACCAGAAGATGCGTCGCGCTGGACTGGACGAAACTGGGTCTACTGCCCGACGTCGGACGCGCTCAGGACGGGGCTGGGTTGCCTGGGGAGCATGACACGGCAGGCTTGGACCCAGGACAGGGTGGGCAAGTGCTCGCGCATGGTCAGGAGCTTCACGAACGGCCAGAACGGCACGGCGGACCAGGTGGCACGCACGCCCTTCTGCAACATTGACAACACGACGGACCTGGTGTGCAAGGCTGTCGAGACGGCGCGCCAGCTGGTCGTGCAGGCGAACTGCATAGCCAGCGGGGACGAGTCGTGCCTGCCCATGCCATTCGTGTACCACCCGGCCAGCTACGAGCCCAGCAACAACGCGTGGGTGTACGACACTGTCTCGGCATACTACAGGAAGATCAACGAGAGCGCCTGCCCAGTCACGCGCAACGAGCAGGCGTTTCTCAAGTACATCAGGGACCAGGACAGAAACTGCCCAGCCAGCTCCGTGCAGGTTGTCGAGGGGATTCTGGTCATACTCCGGGTCATCGTGACGGACCTGGCCCTCATGATCAGCACGCTGGTCTCGATTCTGGTCAAGCTGCCAGCCCTGATCGTGCCCGACGCGCGGCCAGCGGTGCACCAGTCCATCCTGACAGACTGGAATTACCTACGAAAGCAGGGCAGCAGCATGGTCAGCGTGGTATCCGATCTCTTCGTGGACACCATGCTCAACTCGGGCAACGCGGGCCTGCAGATCATGGACTTCCTGCACACAGCCTGCAAAAGGATCAACGAATACGGCAACTTTTTCCTGAACGTCTGGTGCAACTACGTGACGCGCTACATGATTGAGATGGTGGCAGGGCTCAAGCAGGCGATCGGCATCATCGGGTCAGCGCTGGAGATGTTCATGGACTTTATGAACACTGCATCCAAGGCTATCCTGCCTGCAGCGTTCCTGAAAAAGTACGCAGAGAGCGGGGTGCTCCAGATGATCCAGCAGAGGTACGCGAACCCCTCCGCGCACGACGACAAGGTGGCCGCCTCGAACCGCGTGCCCAGCAACCTGGACGCAAAGCCGGCTGCACACGCGGCGGATGCCAGGAACGATGCCAACAAGGCGGCCAAGGGGTCCATGCTGTCGCGCGTGGGCAAGTCGGCAGCAGCGATTACCGAGAACGCCGGCCAGACAGCTCTCAAGTACGGCTCCAAGTTACTGGTAGCGGGCGCGCTCCTGTCCGTGGGCCTCGAGGTTTTCGACGCGATCAGCAGGATGTCGCTGCCCGATCTAGCCCCCGTGGATTTCATGCTGGACAACCTGCAGGACGTGGTCAACACGATGGACGACATGGCCAAGTTCCTGCTGATGGACCAGACGTGCTTTGTGTACCAGGTTCTCCGCCGGGCAAACTCCTCGTACCGGTTCATGCGGTGCCTGGCCCTCGACATCAGCTCGTATGAGAACAGCTCGACCCCGCCCCACCAGATCTCGGCGACTGCATGCTGGGCCGATGCAAACCCGTCCCTTGGCCAGAACTCGCTCTTCTCCTGCACGAGCAGCAGCAGTTGCCTGACCAGCTCCCGCGATGCCTACATCCCGTGCGGCACGTGCCCGGCTCCGGCCCTCGAGCTGACCAACCGTTTTGGCTGCGACTCGATGATCCAGAAGTGCGTGTGCGGCCTCGCGCAGAGCACGGTGGACTCGTGCTCGTCCAACCGGCAGTGCGATGCCACCAAGGGCTGCAAGCTGGTCTCCTCGCTCAACAAGCAGAACTTCGGGACCATCCCGTGCGAGCAGTGCCCGAGCGGGAGCATGGTCATGTGCCTGCTGCCCACGACTGGCTTTCCGGGCGAGTGCGCGTGCATGCTCGACTCCTCCATCCAGTACGACATCTGCGGGGACACCTCTGGCTCCGTCACGCTGCCAGACTCCACGAGGCTGTGCGCGTACATCCCGGGGGCTAGTCTGTCCAGAAGATCCTGGGTGTTTGATCTCGAGGACCTGATCATGGCCCCGTGCGTCCAGATCGACCTCGGGGTGTGCAGCACGGTGCATGTCTCGTCCACGACCGCGCTGAGGCTGGTGGTCGGGACAAGCCTGAGGGGCTCGCAGGGCAGCAGGCGACTCCTGTCATTCGAGGAAGACACGAGAAGAAGCGAGCTCGACAGGGTGCTCGACATGCCGGGCTGGAACACCACGGCAGAGCCATGCAGGTCCCTGGTGGAGGCGCGCAATGCTGGCAGGGATCTGGGCGTGATGGACACGATGGAGCTGGAGAAATGCGCGTACTGGAGGCACGTGGGGCTCAGCATCATCGAGGAGTACAACATGACGGGGCTGGAGGGGCGGGACACGTTTCTGCTATCTTTCCAGGACTTCCTGATGAGCATGACGAGCAAGGAGGCCATCATGTCCGTGGCGAGAACCCCCGAGGCCCTGCTCGCGGCCCTGCTCTCGCACCCCTGGCTGTACCCCTTGCAGGAGCTCGTGGTTTCTCTGGGCAACTGGGTGCGATTCTGGGCTGCCAGGTCTCAAACACGAACGAGAAACCACCCACTGAACAGGACCAAATCCAATAGACAAGAAAAGGTGAACGAGACAGAGCAGGATCTACCCAACTTTGCCTGGTACGAGCCCGAAAATTTCCCTGACCACGGGCACAAACTCAAGACTGGCAGGAAAATCCTGTCCGTGCAGGCAGACGCCCAGAACATCCGGCCCATCAACGCGCCGCCCATCGCGATTGACGTCGCGCAGACGGGAGCGATCTTGCAGAGGGCAGTGTCTGTCTTGACCTCCTTCTCGTGGCCACCCGTGTACGACTACTCGCTGGACACGTGCCCCATCGCCATGTCAGCGCTCACGATCGGCAGGCAGGTCGTGCTCGTAAACAAGCTCTACTTTTCCAACTTCAGGGCGCCCCCCAGGCCCATCGACAGGTCACTGCGCGCGACCCTGCCCGATATCACATGGAACCTTTCTTCAGTCGTGCAGGCGGTTCCAGCACGCGCTACATCCTGGGCCTCTGGAGTCTTCCATTCTGTGCTCGGCCTCGCCAGGATCAGCCCGGACCAGATCGTGGCCTTCTTTACTACCAATAACAGGTGGACGCTCCAGTGGATCCTAGGCTCCGTCGTGCACTGCGACCTGGCATCTACCCTGACGTGCTCGGAGCACAAGAAGGACCTGGTCATGTCCGTGGTGGTTTTCATCCTGTTCTACATGACCACCAATGCCGTATTCTCTGCTCTCGGATTCCCAGCCGTGTCCCTCTGGCTGCTCCTGTCCTTCCCGTTCTTCATCCTGTGGTACTCGTTCGGCATGTCGCCAAGGTGCTTCCCCATGCTGCCACCCTGCCTCCTCGCAGACATCATAGCAGCTATCCAGATGTTCCTGCCAGAGAATATCGTTTTTCCCCAGAAGCTCCTGTGCGATCCCAGGCTCAACGTGACCAACGCCAGCAGGGTGTGCCTGAGGCCATGCTCGGACCTGAACTTCACGACGTGGGTGGACCCTCTGGCTTTCACGGTGTGCGACGTGGATGCTGAAACGTGCAGGTACCTCGGGAACGCCACGACGGGCGTGAAATTTCTCGACGACTTCTGGGCCCCAGCCGCGACATCCATGCACAGGTTCAGGGCCGAGATGCTGTCCAAGGGGTACGAGCCTGCCGCCTACAGGGTGTGCACGCTTGTCTCGTGGATCACGATCACGCCCTGGCTTTTGCTAGCCGTCACGGTGTTTGTGGTGGCGCTGGCCGTGCTGGAGGGAGTTCTGTCTCTCATACCGGGCTTCGTCGAGCTCATGTGCCGGTCTTTCGCGTTTTTCATGACGCAATAAAGATTTGTATTCACGAATTTCCCGAGATCGCTAAAAAAGACGTGTGCTGCTGGGCCTCCCACGTGCAGTACATGATCAGCAGGAAGACGCACCCGCAGCACACGTAGAAGAGCCTGCAGTTTGTGACGGTCTCGATGGTGGCCTGCCTGTCCCAGGTGTGCCCGATGCCCAGGAAGTAGTCGAGCACCACCATGAGCATCACGAGCGTCGTGACCTGCCCGTAGGCCCTGGGTATCTGCACGCCCACGAGAGCCAGCCCGATGCAGTAGCCGACGAGATTCAGGTTTTCGCGCGTCAGGTTCACGACCTGCGACTTGGGCGCGCAGGCACGGTACAGGAAGTAGACCATGAAGCTGGTGGCCGCTATGGCCCCGAAGAGGTCGGCAGGGTTCGTGAACATGAGGATCAAATCCATGTGGAGGAGCAGGCAGAAGGCCCAGAAGTTCAGGTCCCACACGCCGGCAGCCTCGACTGTCTCGTCCTGGAAGTCTAGCCCGTTCAGGCCCTGCTCGTGCGCATGGTACGTCACGGACGCGAAACACCCTGCAAGGCACGACGCCACGAGAACAGGTATGGCCATGTTGACTGTCGTGACTGTGACGGCGTCCTTGTGGGGCAGGACCAGCGTGTTGTTCACAAAGGTCTCGAGCACCGTGTAGACCTCGACGTGAACGGGCGGGAAAAACAGGACCACGCCCAGGGTGATGGCGCACTGGGAGAAGCAGAAGCCATATACTGTCCCCTTCAGGCCGTCCATGCAATGCCAGTCGCATACAGGCAGCGTATATATGGGGCCGGACGGATGCGTGAAAATGCAGGGTCCCCAGGAGGAGCCTGAAATCATCGATCTGACGGGGCTGGATTCGGGCGAAGAGCTGGATCTGACTCAGGAGAGGCCCTGGACCGAGCCAGAAAAAAACCAGGATGACAGGCCTTGGGACAATAAGAAGGAAGCCAAGAAGGGCAAGAAAAAGAGAAAAGGCAAGACCAAAAAGACAACACCAAAAGAGCCGGAAGAGCCAGAAGAACCAGAAGAGCCACCAGAACCCAAGCCAAAAAAGCCAGCACGAATCCACTGGCACACACGCAGGAAGTTCACGAGGGAGATCCCGACCCTCCGGGAAGCAGCCAGGACGGCAGAGAGGCGCCTGAGCGAGAAGGGCTACTCAGCTGTCGAGGCGCACGGCTGGTTCGGCCTGATCGACGCTGGCTGCCCTTCCAGGGGGGTGCGAGAGCTGACCGCGCACACGCCCAGGCACAATGGGGGGTTCACGCTGGACCGTCTGAGACCGGGGCAGGATATCAGGCTGAAGAGCGCGAGAAACGAGGATGGGGCCACGCTGCGCATTCGGTTCACGACGCCCGAGAGGTACTACGCGCCGGGCAGGAAGATCACGACGCTCTCGATCGGCGTGGATGATGCAGCGTGGCAGAGGCTCATAAACCCTGTGTAGTCTAAAATCATGCTTGGAATGTATATAAGCACAAACAAAATACCGAATAGCATGGCTTCCAATGGATCCACAGGAACAGCGCAAGACCTCTCGTCGATCCTGTCCCAGGTCAAGGGGCTCGAGGAGGAGAAGGCGAAACTCATGAAGCTCCTCGACGATGAGCGGGAGCGCGTGAAGGAGGCCCAGGCAAAGGCCGAGAAGATGTCGGAGGGCAAGCGGCAGGAGATGCGCCAGGCACTCGACACGGTGATCATGAACTGGCTCAAGGACAGCGTGCAGGACGAGAAGGTGCGCGACGAATTCACAAAGGGCATGAACCGCCTGGTGGAAAACACGGCGGAGGACTCGGGCGTCTGGCAGGTCGTGTGCTGCGCGTCCAACGTGCACGCCCGGCACCTCCAGCAGATCGAGCAGATGCGGGTGGAGAACGAGAGCCTCAAGTCGCGCTCGGGAGGCGAGTTCCGGGACGAGAACGCCCGCAAGAGGGGCAGGGAGGACGACGGGCCCAGCGAGCCTGCCAACATCTGGTCCGAGTTTGAGCACGAGATGCGTGGCGGGCGCGTTTTTGGCGGGCCCGTTTTGTGATTTTTTTCTGGTTAAACAAAAATCAGCTGGGCCATCTGTTATTGGCAGGCCTGTATTGTGTTTTTTGTATATTGAAACAGAAATTAACCATGCCATCTGTCTCTCTCGTTCACGAACCGCACCAGGTCCACGCGTATGACCCTGCCAGTATCGAGACAGGATTTCATGCCCCTGCCAGCAGAGTCTGTTTTTTTCTTTGGTAGAAGCTCCTCAGACTCTGAAGACTCGGGTGATTCCTGCCTGTCCTCTTTCTTTCTCGATATAAAGTAGAAAACCCCAGCCAAGAGCAGCACACCACCCACGCTCCCCGCCACGATCCCAATGATTGCGCCAGTGGAGAGCCCGTCAGACGAGGATCCACCCTTGCTATCTGTCGTGTTTGAGAGAGTGTTCACGTCATCCACCACGGTCGAGGATAGAATATCAGCGCCAGGAAATCCAGCTATATGGCTCACATTGGCTATGAGGGCTGAAACCTGCGTGCCATTCTTCAATTTGAGCTTGATGAGAATCCCATCCCCAGCTGCCACAGCCTGCACAAAGGGCAGAACCAGAAGTGCTAGAAAAAAAACACGCATGCACCGCTAGTGGGGATTGGGGCTTATATCGCAATTTACTGCTTTCAAAATCCAAGACCCAGAACAAGCCGGATGTTCAATTCAAACCAGCCTGTGAATGGTCGGGGCACCAGAGGCTACCTTCTGGCCCTTTCCTGCCCTCACCGAGGCCACCCCGATATAGTCCGGGCCGTGATGCCCGCTCCCCTGGACCTCCTCCACGACCCTGCTGTCCTTCTTGACGCGCATGGAGCCTTGAAAGGCCAGGCAGTCCCCAGGTGTCTCGGCCTCGGCGCTGGACTGGCCCGCCGTCTTGCGCACCTGGTGCATCTCCTGGAAATTGGGCATCATCGTGTAGTAGTCAGTGTAGGAGTCCTTGTAGAGCGGGTTGTTGAACACGCGGAACTCCTCGACGTCCACGACATGCAGGTTCTCCGTGTCCACCGGGAGCATCATCCTGGCACGCTCGCCACGCGCTGGACCATCACCCTTGTCGTGAAACACGATGGGCGATGGCCAGTTGCGCCGGAAGTGCTTCTCGTACACAGAGTCGCCCATCGTGTCCTTGGCCCCTTTGTCGTGCACAAAGGCCATGACCATCATGGAGGGGCCGCGGTAGCTCCTGGACACATCCAGCGTGGCCTCCTTGAATGTCTCCAGCCCGTTGAGCCCGTCGCGCACGTTCCAGTTGACGTAGGTGTCGTCCTTGCCCCCGTTGTACCCGTCGTACGCGATGTCCCACAGGCGGATCAGGTTCTTCTCGTTGAACACGATGGCGCGCTCGTGGTACTTGTAGGACATGCCCCAGATTCCGTGCATGGAGTCGTCGTACACGCTGAGCTCCGTCTGGCCCCAGAGCGTGTTGCCCAGCTCGTTGCCCCCGAGGCCCATGATGATGCCTAGCATGTTGTGCTCGATGTTGGGCCGGATAATGACGATCTCCACGTCCTCGACCCTGCTCGCCAGCTCCTTCGTCTTGGTGTTGGTCAGGACCTTGGGGGGATACGGGTCCTCTCCCGTGAGGTTGTTCATGTTGATGGTCACGCCCTCCAGCCGGTTCGAGGGCAGATAATGGAATTCACCGCGCCCAAGATCGTCCACCCTGCTGCCTGCCAGAAGGACGTCGCGATCCTCATTTCTGTAGCCAGAGAACAACATCAGAAGGTTGTGACGATCCTGTTGAGATGCAATCCCGCGCTTGACTGTCAAGTACTCGTCAGGGGTCATGGAACACCTGTCAATGATACACTGCAGGAAACCCTTGTTGAAATCAGCCAAAGGTACTCTGTTTGGTGGAGCACGTCTGAAAAGGTTTACGTATCCAATGGGATTACATTCATTCACCCTGCGAAATGGTTTCCTCCATGGGTGATTCAAGCGAGTCAATTCCTCACCAATGTCATTTAAACAAGGATAAGTGAGTCCACCATGAATAGATAATAAGTCTGCTGATTGTCGAGACACTTTATAAATTGATGATTCAGTTGTCAGACCCAAGGGCACCAGCTCAACTCCATTTCTCAGAGTGTCCCTGACAACAAAATCACTGTTATCTTCTGAAAGAAAAATAGAATTTTCTTCAAATGCATCCAGGAGATTCTTTTTGATTTTCATTGCAAAATGTCGAGATAAACTAAACAGTGAGAAATTAGGGCCTGCTGGAAACTCCAAGGGGGTTATGTCATCCCCAGCACCCCAAAGTGTAGCACTAATCTCAAAGGAGTTCACACACATCTGGAGTACATCAAGTCCCTTGAGGATCTTTCCTTCAGTCGTTACATTTCCAAAAATTATCTCACTCAATTCAGATGGAATTAATAGCATCCTTGCGAATTGATACCCTCTTGCCCTTGCAGTTGTATCAGCACTCTCATTCCAAAAATCAAGATCTGATGCAACACCAGCAGGTCTTCGAATCAAACCCTTGAAATCAAAAGCATCAGGAGGCCTGAGAAAGATTGGATGATTTGGAGAGATTCCCTGAGTCATTCCCAGCACCTGCCTGCTAATGTCCACCTGAGTTGGCCTTGGGACTGGAATTTTAAGCTCAATGTTCCTGAGATAAGTCATGATTTGGTCTGGATCAGGCCCAGGCACTGCAGGAGAACCACCCAAGCCAGTAGCTGGATCAGCAGCAACTGCAGGAGCAGCAGCATCTGGAGCACCAAGAGTATTGTTCAAGCAGTCAAGGGGGATCCCGTTCCTCTGGTAAATGGACAGGAGATAAGAGTATGTCACATTCCATGCAGGGGTATTGGGCCTCAGGGTATCCAGCAGGCTTCCATCCAACTCCTTCAGGCCCAGGATGTTGTTCAGAGGGACAAGAGACATATCATCGTAGAGCTTGGACACCATCTTGCTGTTCAGCCTCTTCAGTGGCCACGGTGTGATCTTGAGCGAGGTCTGCAGGAACGAGCCCCCAAATGTGTCTCGAAGCACTGGTAGCTTCCTGTCTTTTACCCAGTTGGTCCAAGGCTCCCAGTTCACCGGCTCAATGTGCTTAACCCCAAGATCGTACGGGAAGTACACAATGTTCCACTCGTAATGCCTGAAAGGATTGCGGAATCTGTTAGTCAAGATATCATCCTTGATTCTTCCAAAATGCCCCAATTCAGTTCTAGGCACGACAAAGACCCTTGCACCAAGAGCAGGCACAACAGCTGGAGGCGCTTCCAATCTCGCCATCATGTTGATCACGTCCCCACCATTTTTCTTGGCAGAGGCCTCGATGGCCGCGTACTCCCTGTAAATCTGATGCCTGTTTGTCTTGGCATCATCTGGGACACTGAACTGGTTCTCGTCGTACCTGGCATAGCGCAAGAGGTCCTTGAACGACAGGGTGAACCACGTGTCACGCTCCTCGTTGTAAAACTCGAATTCCAGGTAGAGATTCTCCTTTCTCGGCGGGATCCGGTAGTACTCGGCTGTCCGCACGCGCCTACGCAAGACGTCGCGGGGGTGCTGGCCCACCTCCATGGCAAAGGCGCGAGAATGGACGATGGAGAGGCCCCTGTAGCTGGCGAGGTCCGGCCCCTGCCTGAGGCGCTTGACCCCGTCGATGCCCTGCGTCATGTAGTTGGTCTTCTCCGGGTTCATGGTCAGCTGGAACGTGAGCTTGGAGTTGCAGAGCATGAAGTCCGGCTCCGGCCCGCCCCACGTCTTGAGGATCGCCTTGGCCTCCTCGATGAGGATGTCGAGGGCGTTTGTGTTCTTCTGCATCATCCCAAAGAGGTCCACGAATTCGCGGCAGATCTGGGCCGAGGACTTGTCGATCGTAAAGTACTTTTCGCGCATGGTCTTCTGGTAGGACGGGGCCAGGATCAGGGCCATGTGCACGTCGAGGTCGTTGGTGTACTGGATGCTCCCAATCAGCTGGTTGAGCTGGTTCTTGAAGTTCTCCCTGCCCTTTGGGGTCATCATGAAGTTGTGCTCGAGGACGATGGCCATACCCTGCCTGACCATGTAGCCAGAGAAGGAGCGCTTGGACTGCTGGAGGGTGCGGGCGGCAGACTCGTAGGGCACGCGGCTGGCCATGCCCTCGTCAAAGGACCAGACGTTCCACTTGATCTTGCCGTCCACGTTATCCTTGTAGAGGTACGGGAGGAGCTTGGTGGTGAACGGGGAGTTGGTGGCGTCCGTGATGAGCCCGTCGATGCGATCCGTGAGCCAGGGGTTCGGGCCCTTGAGGATATCCGGGAGATGCCACCTGCCGTGACGCTTGAAGCGCTGGAGGTCCTGCTTGATGTCGCGCGCGGATGGCCCGAAGATGTTCTCGTAGTCCTGCAGGGTGGGCTCGGTGTTTGAGGCAGTGTACGTGCCCCCTCCCTGCATGCCGGGATCAGCGTCGGGAAGGTAGGAGGGAAAGTTTCCAACCGCGTTGGCACGATTTGCTTGGGAACTGCCCAACATTCTGGCCTACGAACGGAGCATGGTTTATATACGCGTTTGCAGGTCTGTTCTTGATCACATCACGCAACGAGATTCATTTTGGATATTCAGGAAAATTCTAGGAAATTCAAGGAGTCGCGTTTGCTGTGTCAGGATCGAGCTGGCCGATGAGCTCCTCCACGCCAGACTCGATCTTCTTCAGGCCGTCCACGACAGGATCTGCTGGGTTCTCAGACCAGTTCTCAGCATCGTCATCATAGTCCTTCGCGCCAGCATCCGGATCCTGGGCGTGTTTGTCATCGCAGTCTGTCTCCGTCTTGCCATTCTCGGCCTTCTGGTGGCAGTCGGGCTTGGGCGTGGAGGGCAGGCAGAACGCGGCCTCGAGAAAGAATGCCAGGAAAAGAACACACAGCACGCTACGGTCCATTCGTATCCATTGATTTTTTTTGGTTTAAATACAAGATCATCTCACGACGGAGTCTGGATCCCCTACTTGATTTGTATGAGATTTTCAAGGAGGCGAGTTTGGCAATTTTTGTACAAGATCATCTCACGACGGAGTCTGGATCTCGTACTCGACCTGGATACGGGCCATGTAGGTGTACGGGGTTGTCAGGAACTTCTCGGCCTCCTCCTTGCTCACGACGGGTGCCGTCATGATGGCGCCCAGATCGTTCATGTCGTCCCAGTTCTCCGCGTTGAGACGCTTGATCTGGACCTGGAGGAGATTGAGATCGTTTGACGTGACGTGGCGCAGGACCTTGGAGCGGATGGTCTGGCAGCACGCGTTGAGGACCTGGCGGGTGACCTTGAACCACTCCTGGTCGATCTTGGGCTGATCGTCGATCTTACAGCCAATCATGCCAGCGTTGTGCCTGAGGATCGCGATGACAGGATGGTCCTGATGCACAAAGACCCACGGGTTGTTCTCGACGTTGAGCACGCCCTCGGTCTCGAGGTTCTGGGCTGTCCACTTGGGAAAGTCCTTGCGCCACTGGAAAGCAAGAAAATATTAGTAGGGTCGCGAAATTTCTGAAAAAAAAACAAGAATTACCTGCAGCCCCTCCTCAGCCCCGACGTCGCACTGGTAGATCACGCTGCTCGTGGTGTTCCTCATGCCAGGCAGGACTGTATAGGCAAAGCGCTCGCCGAGATCAGTCACCTCATTGGAAGGCACGCAATTGATGGTAACGCCAACGGGCACCGGGAACGTCGAGTGGTCCTGCAGCAGCCTGATCTTGTGGATGAGGGCCGTGCGGAGCTGGTTGATCGCGACCTTCAAACAAGAATGTCAGTCTAAAGCAGACACACAAGAAACACACCAGAAAATCGCAACTTGCCTGCGCATCCACCTCGCTCCCCATGCTGAAGACCCCAATCTGCTTGCCATCCACGAGCTTCCAGGTGCCAGCCGAGGGGCCAGCCATGGCGAGGTTGGCAAGCGTTCCAGTGATATTCACGAAAAGGTTCCGGGTAAGGAGGGTGCCCTGCTGGACCGCATGCGATTCCTGGTCACTGGAAACAGCGAGAGGGCCAGCGGGGTTAGCAGAAGCATTCTGAGCATTGGGGGCACTCATCCTGCGGCCAAGCGCGATTTGTACTTATATATCCGCGCGGCAAGGGTGTCATGCCAGCACCCCACGCCAGCCTCCCGATGAAAATAGGCTCATCTGTGGAGAGGGGCCTGATATCCATCCTGTCAGTCAAGTGCACGGGCCTGCTCAGCTCCGTCTCGTCCGGGCCCCTCATCCTTCTCGTGAGCTCGGCTGCTGTCGTCGTGCACAGGTCCCTGCACGGTGCCCAGTACGTCACGCGCGTGTCCAACATGATGACCGAGGTGTTCACGGGCATCTCGATCAACACGCTCATGTCCATCGTGACGTTCCCGGAAGACACGGGGCTGACATTCGTGAACCTCTTCTGCGTGTACACCCTCTGCTACCTGTTCCGGGACGACTACACGCTGGGGGTCGCGCAGTACCTGATCGCATCCAACCTGAGATCGGCCATCAACGGGTTCGGGAGATTCGAGGTTCTCGCTGTGGCCTGGACGATTTCGGTCCTGCCGAGCATGGCGAGAATCGACGAGGACCTCTCGACCCTCGCGCAGTTCATAGGGGTCCAGTGGTGCGTGTCGTGGTTCTCGTCGAGCCAGAGCAGCACGCTCGCCCTGCCCGTGACCCTATCGCTCATCTACCTGCTCTCGCCCCTTGCCAGAATCTTCCCGGTACTTTCCAGCGTGAACGGGTACGCAGTGTTTGCCGTCACGTCTGATCCAAAGCTGGCCCCCATACCGTCGTTCGCGCTCATCACGTGCCTCTGGATCGCCTGGCGGACTGCGCTGGACGAGGTCACGACGGGTTTCGCCCTGCGCGCGGGTGCCGGGCTGCTCGTGTCCACCACGATCGACTCGCTGCAGCCCCTGATCGACCAGGACCCCATCCCGGTTATTCTGGCTATTCTTCTGTTCATCCGGATCATAGAGATCAAGTCTGAGTAAAAAGCAATCCCATCTTGCCCTGCTGTTTATCCGGATCACAGAAATAAAGCATCTAAAAAAATCTCGGATGCTTGCAGGCACAGGATAGCAGATTCTGTTTCAAAACAGAATGGCATCGGGATCACAACCATGCACGTTCCCGTCCTCCTGGGACCCAACCCAGCCGGCCAAGCGCAGGAAGACGACCTTCATGGAGGACACGGACAAGCAGGCTGCGGCGAGCATCCCCGTGGAGTTCCAGTCCAACCTCAAGGAATCGATCCTGCGCCAGCTCAACGCGAGCCAGCCAGCCCAGCAGCAGAACCAGCTGGCCCTGGACCACATCCTGGCCAAGGTGCCGTACAGGAGCATGCTGGAGAACCTGTTCCACGAGGGGACCCAGAGCATGCCAGACCTTCCCATCCTGGGCCGGGCGTTCGAGGAGTCGTTCATGCGCCAGCCCCTGACGGGAGAGCAGGCATGCGCCATGGGGGACCAGTGCGAGTGCATGCGAATCTCGAGGTCCGCGCCGTTTGTGGCCGTCGAGCTTAGACTCCAGGGGGATCCGGACACGCCCCAGATGTGCGTGCTCTGCTCACGGGCAGCCACCCAGAAGATGTTCTACGACATGTGCTATCTGGGGCGAGAGGTGAAGGGCCTGATCCAGCGTTACGGGAACATTTTCGGCGTGCCAGGAGAGTACTCGCCAGAGTGCATGCTGGCCGCCCCGAGGTCTGTCGGGCTGTCGAGCATGCCCCTGCCGTGCATGTCGCACCAGAGGAACAAGTACTCTGTGGAGGTGAATGGAGGGGTCAAGAGCCTCAAGCAGCATCGGGTTGGGCTGGAGGATTTTCAAAGCCCCTCGGGACTGGGAGCTGCCTGACGATCCACAGGCTGCAATGGGGTGATTCCTGCAGGATGATCTCCGCCCGTCTCGAGGGGAAATCTGGATTCAGTCTAGAAAAAAAAGATTATTTGCCAGGATTCAATATAGACAACAAACAAGAAAAACAGGAATACGTCCCGAAAGACACATGGAAATCTGGATTAAATCTAGACATCAAACAAGAAAAAACTGTCCAGGCTGTCAGGGAAAAACAGGAATACGTCCCGAAAGACCCCGACCTTGACCGCGACATTGCGAGGCTGCACGTGATGGCCAGGACAGGCGAGCTGCCATCCGAGGACGCCGAGAGGCAGATCAACACGTACCTTCTGGCAGCCGCGAACTCGGCCCTGGAAAATACGAGGATCAAGTCGCGCTGGCTCATCATGCGCCTGAACGACGCCCCGCAGGCAGCCAACCTCCCCGATCTCGGCCAGGTCCTGCACAGGGTCATGATGCGCAGCCCGATCCAGTGCTCGCTGTCCAAGGTCGTCGAGCAGAGCATCCCGTGCTTCAGGCACTCCATGCGTGTCATCCCGTACACGGACTCGCAGCCCGTGCTCATCTCGCTCGTCATGGCCATGCTGCTCGGGACGTACCCGATGAACGCGAAGAAGACGGTGTTTGGCGTGCGGGTCGAGTTCTTCAGGAGGATCCACTCGCTGCTCACGGCCAGCCCCGAGGCCCAGACCCGCTTCTGCGCGGAGAACGAGCCCGTCGTGCTCCTGTCATGCATGGAGTACGTGAGCAGGATCGGGCCCATGTTCTTCCCCGTCCAGCACGCGTTCATGACATCGTGCGACGCCTCCACGGCAGCCTTCATGAGGCGCATCCCGTCCCTGTGCGACGAGCTCAGGCAGGCGCTGAACGAGCAGGGGTGCATGCCCTGGCCCGCGCTGAAGCAGATCTGCCTCGAGCTCGTGCAGAAGGTCTCGCGGTTCAAGCGGTGCCACAAGGCCGTCCAGAGGGGCCACCAGCCTGCCCAGACGATGCAGGAAAGCGTCGTGGCGCACTGGGACGCCCCGTTCCTGCCGAGCCGACGCGAGCACGAGTACAGGCTGCTGGCGTCCGGTCTGGGCCTCAACGCCGCGACGATCCAGTACATCCAGCAGAGCCTGGGGGTCTGGCAGCTGCCCGGGAACCTCATAGGCATGCAGATCCAGGCGCTGCTCTCGCAGGAGGGCGCGACGAAGCGGGTGAGCTTCCTGAAGACGCACAGGTACGTATGCATGCACTGCGCGGTGGTCCAGAAGAACGCGACATGGCCAAAGCTTCGGCTCAACGTGAGCATCCAGCGGGTCGTGTGCACTGCCTGCATGAAGCCGGATATCATCCACGTGAACCTTCTGGGGCGGATCCTGTGGCTGCACAAGACCTTCTACTACTTCTGCCCGTGCTGCACGACGGTCCAGCCCTACACGGGGGAGGGCATAACGTGGCGCGAGAACGAGGGGTGCTCGCACGTTCCAGAGCCCAGGTCCAAGTCGCGCAGGGGCAAGACGCAGTGCCTGTTCTGCTCGGAGCCGGCGGGAGGGGGGACAGTGGAGCGCGTGGACCACCTGACAGGCGAGATGCACAGCTTCCACTACTGCCAGAGGCACATGCCCAGGCACGAGGTCCTCAGGGACTGCCAGAACGTGCAGGATATGCGCAGGGCCCACGCGAGGATGCCGAGGGGGCTGTTTCATGGCAAAATGTAAAATTCTTGAACGACTCGCGCTGCCATATTCGCCTATAAAAATCTTGAATGGGGTGATTTTTTAGACCATGCCTCCACAGTACTGGGTGGGCGTCGCGTTCCTTCCGGGCGATTTCCACAGGACGGGAGACTGGTTTATCATGGAGACCACTGGAGGACCCTTTGTGCATTCAGAGTTGCTGCTCGGGGTAGACTCGTATTGCATGGCATTCTCGTCGTACGGCGATGCAGGCGGTTTTGTCCCGTCGCTGAACAAGATATGCAGCTCGCACTGGGTGATCGTGAGGATACCAGTGGCCCCCGAGGTGTATGCTAGGGCCGTCCAGACCTGCAGGGATGTTCTGGCTGTGAATCCCACATACAACTCGTCCGATTTATGGCAGTGCTGCATACAGCTCATGCTCCCATACGAGAAGGACGTGGACTGCCAGAACCCGCGCTCGTGGAAGTCTGGCGTGTTTTGCTCGCAGGTCTGCCTGCTTTTCCTGCGCAAGATGGCGAGAGAGGGGGCGTTTTACGGCTTGACCGGTCTGGCCAAGCGCCTGGAGAGCATGAACAGCAGGGGCTGCAGTCCCAGCCAGCTGTATGATATCATGGCAAAAAACTGGACGTATTTTTGAGAAAAACTAGCAAAAACTGGAAATAAAATTGACTTATTTTTGGGCAAAAAACTGGACGTATTTCTAAACTAAAAAATAAACACAAATCCAGGCGAGCGTTGGCGCGAACCCACCAGAGCACGCGGAATGATTACCGACATGGACCTCGAGCTCTCGACTGAAGTGGACCCCCCTCTCGAGCCAAAGCGCAAAGACAAGAAGTGGAGGAGGTATCCCAGAAAAGGCGCCCTCACCAAGCGAGGCCCTCCCAGACCGTACAAGCGCATTGCAGATGAGGTCCTGAACTCCCGCATCAAGAAGCTCACCACGCGCGTCGAGACTGCAAAACAAAAGGTCTGTACTTAAAACTTTTTCAGGTAATGCTCGATCTAACTGCAAGAATGACAGCACGAGGAGGCTTGCAACCTGCTGGTCCGCTACACCCACGAGCGCCACTTCCGGCTCAAGGACACGCTGAACCAGGATGCGTCCAAGACGGAGCCCGAAAAACCCGCGACCGAGCCGGAAAAAACCACGACCGAGCAAGAGCCAACCACAACATCCACGACAGAACCAGAAGCAGCCAGCACAATATAAGTGCTATTCCGCGCGTAAACTCCAGGGTATATATGGCCCGGGGCGCGCAGTGCCCAGAATGGCCGCGCAGTCGGATTACATTATTCTGGAGGAGACACCGGCAATGCACACACACCCGAGCGTACAGCAGTTTATCGAGGTAGAGGTTCACAGGCCGAACAAGCAGTGGATAAGCAATATTCTAGAGGGGCACCAGGAGAAGGCGGACGTGATACTGCGCACAGACACGTTTGTCCTGCTGCCAGACACGGAGAGACTGAACAGGTACGGGGCAAACGGGCAGCACAGGCAGAACCCGGCCAAGACCACGCCCGCGTTCATGCAGAGGCGCATACTGAACTGGCTGTGCATACTCCAGGACAAGCAGCTCAGGACGATTCGCGACCTGCGCGGCCAGCACCTGCCCATGCTGAGGGAGATGCTGGCCAAGTGCCTAGAGACGATCGAGGCGCGCACGGGCATACAGCGAGAGCAGGTCATGGCCTACGTGCACTACCCGCCGAGCGTGTACCAGCTGCACGTGCACTTCTCGTTCCCGTACGCGCAGCACTGCCATCGGGACGCGTACAGGGTGCACAGCATGCAGTCCATCATCAACAACCTGGCCATGGAGCCGGAGTACTATGCGATGTCGAGCTTCTGCATGCCGGTGTACAGGCACTCCCCGCTGCACCTGGCCCTCGTGAAGAGCACGGGCACGGAGTCGGAGGCCGAGACACAGTACGAGTGGATCCGGAAGACGACCCTGATCACAGATTCGCAGCTGGAGTGGTCTAGAAAGACATCATGCACAACAGAAACACAGCAGGAATGGACCAGAAAACAGCCGTACACCACCGATTCGCAGCCGGAGTGGATCAAGCGCACGTCGTATGCCATCAAGAACCAACCAGAGGACGAGGAGGAGATTGACAGGACGGAAACCTGGAAAAAAAGGGGCGCCATCCGAGACGGGCAGGTTTCGCGCGAAATTCAAACGGTGGCAGCCTAGGATAAATGCTGGATTTCTGGTAGATTTTCAGCGCCATGCCACGCCTGCACGGTGTCCCCTTCCCATGCATGGTCTACACGCGAGACTCTGCCGGGGCCGTCTACAGGTTCAGCCACGCATGCCCGATGCACATCCCAAAGAGCCTGCCGAGGAGCCTGAGGGTGCAGGACCTCCAGGAGTTCAAGCAGAGGTCTGGGGAGTTCGCGCGGGGCCTGATGAACACGGCGTTTCTCGTGCTGGTCGCGGGGGACAGGGCACAGTGCGTGAGCGTGGCCAACATGCGCGAGAAGAGGATCCCTTTCCTGTTTCGAGGGTCTTGCTACGAGAGGAGGCTGGAGAGGCGGGCAGAGTGCTCGGAGATCGAGGAGGGGTACGTGAGCATGTACTTTTACAGCACGCTCACGACGTTTTCGCGGGGTTCCAGGCCAGGCGTGATGCCCCTGGAAAATGGGCTGATACTGTTCCCGAAGACGCTGAGAGAGCGCGACATCCCGAGGCTAGGCAAGTGGGTCAGGCACCACGTCGAGAAGGCCATCCACCAGAGCATGTGGGTCGTGGATGAAGTCGCGTACAACGAGCACACGCTGGCAAGGTCGTGTAAAAAGCTGGAATGGCATGAAGACCAGGCTATGATCGAACAACACGAAATTAGGCTTGAAAAACCCTGAAATTAGGCACGAACAACACGAAATTCGCCCCGAGGCGTCATGAAAACCCCGTGCGTCTTTGGGATCTGGATCAGGGGCAGGGTCGAGACAGCGTGCGTGCTCCTCACGTCGTTCAGGCAGTACTCGGCAAGCTCGTCCCACCTGGCATCCCTGGCCAGCTGGATGGCATCCGCGCCGCTGCCCGTCTTGCCTGGAATCTTGTTCAGCTCCAGCAGCTTCTGCAGGGGGAACGTGACAGCCAGCGCGGACCGGCACCCCTCGTAGACGTCGTGCAGCTTCTCGCGCCAGGCAGCGACACGCCTGTTGTCCACCTTGAAAAAGGAATGGATGAACGGGATGTCGAAACCAGCCCCGTTGAACGCGCAGAGCACGGGGCTGCTGTCGAGGATGGCCATGAACTCCTCTGGATCATCGCCTTTCTCGAAAACAAAGCAGCGCTCGATCTCCCGGTCTGGGTCAAAGACGGCCGCGCACGTGATCCTGTGCTCTCTTGGGTCCAGCCCGGTGGTCTCGATGTCGAACGAGAGCATTCGTGCTTTGCGGGAATATCAGGCAGTTCTCTAATGAATACACGCTCTTTTTTACCCAAGGTTATCACATGCTCTTTCCCAAACGAAGCGCGCACGCACGGAGATACATCTCGACAGCCTGGCACTGGCGCTTCTCGATGCACTCCAGGTGCTCGTTTAGGGTGCCGGTTTTTTCGAGACGGCTTGATTCCCTGATGATCTTGACCAGATCCCTGCTCACGGGGATGCTGGAGGGGGCTGGCATTTTAGGCTGAAAATTACAAGAGGGAAACCACAAACATACGATTTCTTTGTAGGTCAAACCATATTTAAGCCAAAAAGTCACATATTGCATCCGACTGTCACATGTCCCGTCAGGACCAGTCACGCAATACCGGGGGTTTGGCCCCTAACCATATCAAGGTGCTGGGTCGGCAGTATTCAGTCTATGTGATTGATGAAAATCATGAGACATACAGATTGCCTGCAGAAGTGGCTCCTGCCCCGCCTGCAGAAGTGGCTCCTGCCCCGCCTGATGTGTGTGATCTTACATGGTCACCACCTGTATCGCGTGAGGCAAGCCCCGTGCCTGTTCGCGACGTTCCTCGTGAGCCGAGCCCTGAGCTTCTTGTCTCCCCCAAGGCAAGCCGTGCAGGCTCTCCAGCTGATTACGGCGAGATGGAGGTGGTTACAGACGATGACCAGCCCACGCAAGCAGACGCGGTGAAGGACCCGAGTGCGCTGGATGCCCTCATGGATTATGACAGCGAGAGCTCCAACGCTTCTCCCATCCCTTCGCGCACCGCCTCGGCTGCTTCTTGCACTTTGGAGACAGAGAGTGACGTTCCCATCGAGCGCACTCCCTCTACCGAAAGCGAGAAGGCTCCTGCCCCTGCTGCTCTGATTTTTCGCCAAGCTTCCCGCTGCCTTTCAATGGCTGTCAGGAATGTTCCAGTCCCTCCTGCCATTGTGGCTGAAGAGGCTGGAGCGGCTGGAGAGGCGGCTGGAGAGGCTGGAGCGGCTGTAGAGGCTGGAGCAACTGAAGTAGCTGTAGAGGCTGCTGAGGACGAGGCAGAGGTGGACTGGAATCTCCCAAAAGATGTTCCAGGCATTGCAATGACCTTGGAGGCATTGATCCAGTACATGCTTACTGTGAAGGAGCTTTTCCCCAAGGCCAAAGCATGCCTTACCAAGATCACCGAGCTGCTCAGGAAAAGGACCAGGGGCGTTTCGGTGAAATTCGCCAGCGCCTTGCGGGATATGGTGGTGACCATCAAGCAGGCAGAGGCTCAACGCCCTGACATTGCTGCATGGTGGCAAGACGAGGTGAAAAATCTCGCAGCCGTCATGGAAAAGAAGGCCCACCACCTGACAGGCAAGCGTCCAGCCCCTGCAGCCCCAAAGGTTGCTGGCTCTGATCCGACGCCTGCCAAGAAGAGCAAGAAGGACCCGCCTACCAAGAAGAGCAAGAAGGACCCGCCTACCAAGAAGAGCAAGAAGGACCCGCATGCCAAGAAGAGCGAGAAGGCTCAGCCCGAGCCACAGATCATGGTAAGGATGTTTTCCCATTGCGGCCAAGATAGCGACGACGAGGTTACGAGCCTCGAATTCGATATCATGGAAGAAGGGGATGAAGTCAACAAGCTGCTCCCTGTCGTTGATATGGAGCAGCGCGAGGCCCTGCTTGCCTGCAACTTTGAGAGCTTCCCTGACCTCAAGGACCTGCTTTCCAAGGACAAGCTGGCCCAGAAGATCAAGAGGGTTGTGGGTATGCTGACCCTCCTCTCCAAGTTTGTCGAATACGAGCCCAAGGAGATTGAGCTCGAGATCCCGAACGCAGGCGAGGACTTCCAGGACTGGATCAAGAGGCTTTACACGGTTAATGAGGTGATCTA
>Ga0304730_1000752_pt1 | contig 26690 bp, 22 predicted proteins | sample M_130628_MF_Meta_FD_190474 | JGI IMG/M metagenome (GOLD analysis project Ga0304730, IMG submission 190474) | Freshwater microbial communities from Lake Montjoie, Canada to study carbon cycling - M_130628_MF_MetaG (v2) (version 2) | ecosystem: Environmental > Aquatic > Freshwater > Lake | place...
TGTGGTGGGTTCGATTCCCATCCGCCTCCGCCATCCCTGCGGCTCGACCTGCTAGGATGTTTCAATGAATGAGCGAGGAAAGACCTATGAGCGCGGCCCCATCCGGATTTTCCCTGACCGATTTGAGCGGCCAGACCCGCGTCTTTCCGACCGGGCGACCCAGCCTGATCTGTTTCCTGAAAGAGGACTGCAACACCTGTAATCTGGTTGCGCCCATCCTTGAGGCCTTCCATCAGGCCTGGGGCGACCAGGCTGATATTTGGGTCTTGGGCCAGTCCAAGGACGGCAATCAGATCTTGCAGGACCGCCACGGCCTGACCTTGCCTGTGCTCGATGATAGCGCCCTCAAGACCTCCTTCGCTTGGGGTTTTGAGATTGTTCCGGCCATCTATTGGCTGGATGCAGAGGGCCAAGGCGGACCCTGTGTCAAAGGCTTTGTGCGCACCGAATGGCAGGCCCTAGCTCAGAAAATCAGCACCGATCTCAAGGCTGCCGACTGCGGCGTGGTTTGGGCCGACCTTCCCGATTGGCGGCCGGGTTGCGGTTCCAAACATCTCGACCCAGACATCCATGAGCGCCTGCTGGCCGAGGCCGACAATAGCCCCATCCGCGCCCGCCGGATCGAGATCGCCAGCAGCGATGATCTGGACGAGTTCATGTTCGATCAGGGGTTCAGCGACGGCCTGCCTCTCGTTCCGCCCACGCCTGAACGGGTCCTGCGGATGCTGACCGGCACCCAAAGGGGCTCGCAAGAGATTGTCGCCGTGGTCCCGCCGAACATGGCTCCGGCCACGGTTGAGAAGGTTGCGATCAATGCGGTGATGGCCGGATGCCGTCCAGAATATCTACCCGTCGTCATCGCCGCCCTAGAAGCAGTGTGTACGGACGAGTTTAACATGCATGGCGTCACAGCCACGACCATGGGGGCCTCGCCGGTCCTGGTGATCAACGGCCCGATCCGGCAAAAGCTCGGTATGAACATGAAGCTCGCGGCTTTGGGGCCCGATAACCGGGCCAATGCGACCATCGGGCGGGCCTTGCGGTTGGTCATTCGCAATGTCGGCGGGGCAAGACCGGGCGGGGTCGACCGCTCGACCCTCAGTACACCGATGAAATTCACCATGTGCTTTCCCGAATGGGAAGAGGGCTCGCCCTGGGAGCCGCTCCATGTCGAGCGCGGCTTTGCGCCGAGCGACAGTGTCGTCACCGCCTTTGCCATGACCAGCGGCCCGGTGCAGATCGTCGATCAGGAATCGCGCCAGCCCGACCAGATCGCCGGAACGCTCGGCCTTGGACTAGAAGGCATGTTCCTGTCCAAGATTCACCGCATGCCGGTCGATGCCCTGCTGGTGGTCTGCCCAGAGCATATCAAAACCCTGCTCAGCGACGGGCCCTATTCAAAGGCAAGGCTTCGCGATCGGATCCAAGAGGTCACGCGCCGCCCCCTGCGCGATATGGTGGCCAATGAAATCTCCGGCGCAGGTATCCCTCTGGCCAGCGCCGCCAAGATGACCGAGGCTCAGCTCGACATGCTGGTGCCGAAATTTTCCAGCGACCAACATATCCATATTGTTGTGGCCGGATCAGAAGCAGGCAAGTTCTCAGCCGCCTTCCACGGCTGGGTGACCGGACCGGCCGGTTCAGTTCCCGTTTCCAGAAAAATAGAATGCTGATAGCCTCCTCTTAGGACTGGAGAAAAGCCATGACCACCATCTTGGATCCGACCGATGAGCGGGTCCCCGTTGAACGACAAATCACCGCACGAACCGGAGATATTTCCGGCATTGTCGGCCTGCTCGATATCCACAAACCGCGCGGCAACATCCTGCTGGACGAGTTAGAGCTGTTGCTGGCAACGCGTTACCCCAAGGTCGAGCTACGGCGCTATACCAAGCCGACCTTTGCCAAGCCTTGCCCGTCTGATCTGCGCCTTCAGATCCGCTCAGAGTGCGACTATCTGGTCGAAGCCTTGGCCGATTGAGGATCATGCACGACGTGCAGTTTGCACGACACTGTATGGTTTGAAATCCAAGGTCTTCCCGCTGTTTCCATCGCCTCCAGCGAATTTGCTGAGGCGGCTCAAACCCAACGCAAGGCGCTGGGCATGGAGGGCGCGCGCTATGTTCTGGTGGAACATCCGATCCAAGACGCCACCGATGACGAGATGCGGGGCAAGGCGAGAGCTGTTCTCGATCAGGTCATTGCGGCCCTGACGGTCTGACCCTTAACCCCAAGGACCCAACCCATGACCTTGTCTGCGCGTCAGATTGCTGTTGGGGCCTTGGCTCTGGTCTATGGCCTGTTCTTTGTCTGGTTTGGAGGGAACGGGAAACCGGTCTCTGTGGCAGAGGGGGCGCGCTATCTGGCCGCCATCCGCACCTCGCCCTCGGCTCCGCTCCATCCTGAGATCGCCACCAATCTGGCCAAGATCATTGCCGCCGATGACGGCAAGGCCTTCATCATGGTCAATATGGAGACCCAGATCGCGGGGCCCGAGGCCCGGACCGAGACCATGGCCTATGCCAAGATGGTGTTGCCGGCCCTGATCAGCCACGCCTCCTTCCCGGTCTATATTGGTCCGGTACGCGGCACGGTGATTGGCAGCAAGACCGAGGGGGCAACCAGCGTGGCTCTGGTCCGCTATCGCTCCTTGCGCGATTTTCTCGAGATCTTCACCGATCCGGCCATGCATAAGGGCGTTGGCCATAAGTTCGCGGCCCTCAAGGGGGCCGAATCGATCTCCAGCACCCCACTGATGCTGGCCGCGCCCATCCGCCCGCTGGTGGGGCTGGTCTTTTTGCTGATTGGCTTGCTGATCTGGCGCAAAAACCCCTAGCCGAGCGCGGCGCTTGTCGCCAAAGTGGGGAAAAGCGAAAAATAAGCGACGGGAGACGCACCATGACCACTCAAGCCTCTTACACCATGACCATTGGCGGTCAGGGCGTATCCGGAGCCACCAGCTTCGATGTGCTCAATCCCGCCACCGGTCAGGTCATTGGTTCAGCGCCGGACTGTACGCCAGAGCAGCTTGACGCCGCCGTCGCTGCGGCCCGCAAGGCCTTTCCCTCCTGGTCCGCCACCCCGATCGAAAAGCGCCGCGAAGCCCTGCTTGGTATCGCTGGCGTCTTGGGCGGCAATGTTGAAGAACTGAAGCGCCTCTTGACCTCCGAACAGGGCAAGCCCCATGAGGGCGCGATGGGCGACATCCTCGGCGGGGCCTACTGGTGCCAAGCCACCTCGACCCTCGAGATTCCGCAAAAGGTCGTAGAAGACAGCGCCGAGCGTCACGGCGTCACCCGCCATGTGCCCATCGGTGTGGTCGGGGCCATCGCGCCTTGGAACTTCCCGATCATCTTGGCCATGTTCAAGGTCGCCCCCGCCCTGCTGGCTGGCAATACAGTGGTTTTGAAGCCTTCGCCCTTCACGCCCCTGACCACCCTGCGTATGGGCGAGCTGTTGCGCGGCGTTCTGCCTGATGGCGTGCTCAACATCGTCACCGGCGGGGACTCTTTGGGTCCTTGGATGACCAGCCACCCCGGCATCGACAAGATCAGCTTCACCGGTTCTAGCGCCACAGGCCGCAAGGTCATGGCCAGCGCTTCTGAGACCCTCAAGCGCGTGACGCTCGAACTGGGCGGCAATGACGCGGCCATCGTTTTGCCCGACGTCGATGTGGCCGAGGTCGCCGAAAAGCTGTTCTGGGCCGCCTTTGGCAATTCTGGCCAAATATGCATCGCCACCAAGCGCATGTATGTCCACAAGGACATCTATGAGCCCCTCAAGACCGCCATTGTCGACTATGCCAAGACGGTCAAGATGGGCGACGGAGCCGAGCAGGGCACGCAGCTCGGTCCGATCAACAACAAACTGCAATATGAGCGGGTCCTCGACCTGATCGCCGATTCCAAGGCTAAGGGTTACAAGTTCCTGATGGGCGGCGATGTTTCGCCTGCGCCGGGCTATTTCGTGCCGATCACCATCATCGACAATCCGCCTGAAGATTCCCGCATTGTCCAAGAAGAGCAGTTCGGCCCCGTCTTGCCGCTCCTGTCCTTCGACACACTGGAAGAGGCCATCGACCGGGCCAATGCCAGCCCCTATGGTCTTGGCGCTTCGATCTGGACCGCTGATGAGGCCAAGGCTCTGGATATTAGTTCGCGCATTGCCGCTGGCACGGTCTGGATCAATGAGACCCAGCATCTGTCACCCCTCGGCGCCTTTGGCGGTCACAAACAGTCGGGCCTTGGCTCCGAAGGGGCGCTAGAAGGCCTGCTCGAATATACCAACACCCAAACCGTCTATATCAAAAAGCCCGCCGTGGCCGCCGCCCAATAGGAATAGGCCCACTGAGGAGACGAAAATGACCCAGCTTGTCGGTAGCCTTGCCCTGGATGGACTGACCCTAACGCCCCTGACCCCAACCATCGGGGCCGAGGTCGGCGGCATTGATCTGCGCCAGCCCCTAGAGGCCGGACAGGTCGCCGCAATCCGGCAAGCGCTGCTGGACTGGAAGGTGCTGTTTTTCCGCGATCAGGAGATCACGACCGATCAGCATCTGGACTTTGCCCGCAATTTCGGCGGCCTAGAGGTTCACCCCTTCGCGCCGGAAAAGCCGGGCTATCCTGAGGTTCTCGCCCTGACCCACAATCGCGAAAGCCGGGGCAAGGAGAACTTCTGGCATAGCGATGTGACCTGGCGCGAAAAGCCATCGCTCGGCTCGATCCTGCGGGCCATCGAGATTCCGCCGGTTGGCGGCGATACGCTCTTTGCCGACATGTATGCCGCCTATGATGGCCTGACGGACGAGATCAAGGCCAAGATCGAAGGGGCCTATGCGGTCCACGACTTTGCCCATTTCCGCAAACTGCTGGTCAAGCAAGGCAAGACGCCCGAAGAGGTCGAGGCCTTTAACAAGCTCTATCCGATGATGGAGCATCCGGTCGTGCGCACCCACCCCGAGACGGGTCGCAAGGCTATCTATGTCAATGTCGCCTTTACGCAGCACATTGTCGGGATGGACAAGGCCGAAAGCGACCTGCTGCTCAAGCACCTCTATGCCCAGGCCGCGATCCCGGAATATCAGTGCCGGTTCCGCTGGCAGCCCCACTCCATTGCCTTTTGGGACAACCGCGCCAGCCAGCACTATGCCGCCTCTGACTATTGGCCTGCTGTGCGCCGGATGGAGCGCGTGACCATTCTTGGCGATCGGCCCGTCTAGGCCGGGGCATAGAAGTCCGAGTGGATGATCCGTAAGGGCAGCGAAATAAATAGGATTTAAAACGAGTCTAAACACTGCTAAGATAGGATGTCCTATTAGATCGAGATCCCCGTGCAAAACCACCGTCTTACCGCGACCTGCCTGTCGGCCCTCCTCGGTTTAACCCTGCTGTCCGGATGCGGCGGCAAGGATAAGGCGGTGGTCGAAGCGCCCTTGCCGACCGTCGAGATTGTCGCTTTGACGCCGCCCAATAGCGGCCAAACCCTGTCCGTGACCGGTGCCCTGCGTCGCCAGCGTGAGATGGTCCTATCGTTCCGAATTCCCGGCGTCATAACCGGCCTATCGGTGGACGAGGGCGATAGTGTGAAGGCCGGACAACTTCTTGCCCGCCTAGACCCTGCCGCCGTCGAGGCGCGCCTTCGCCAAACCGCCGCCGACCTCGACCGCGCCCGCAAGGATGAGGCCCGCTACGTCAAGCTGGCCGACGCCGGCATTGTCAGCCGTCAACGGGCCGAGGCCCAGAGCGCAGCGGCGACCTCCGCCCAAGCGGCCTATGACGCGGCCGCCTTTGACCGGCGCTGGGCCAATCTGGTCGCGCCGTCCAAGGGCGTGATCTTGACCCGCAATGCCCAGACCGGTGAAGTGGTTCAACCCGGCCAAGCAGTGCTCAGCCTCGCCGACGAGGCCAGCCCCCTGGTCCTGCGCGTACCCCTGTCAGATCGCGATATTGGCAAGATTCATCTTGGCTCCAGCGCGCAGATCACGCTCGACGCCCTGCCGGGCCAGACCCTCTACGGTTCGGTCAGCCGCATCGGCCAGCGCGCAGGCGCCCAGAGCGGGGCCATCGATATTGAAATCTCTCTACCCTCCGTCCCCGACCTTCGCAGCGGCCTGATCGCCAGCGCCAAGATCGAGGCCGCTAGCCCGACTGCGGCCGGCGCCACGAACGCCTATTCGCGCGTTCCAGCCGAGGCCATTATGGAGGCCGACGGCAAAACAGCGCTCGTCCTGCGGTTTGAGCCCAAAGGCGGGATCGCCAAACAAACCAAGGTCACGTTTGGCGGCTTTGACGGTGACGACGCCCTGATCCAAGGCCTTGCGCCCGATGCCAAGGTGATCACGGCCGGGGCTGGGCTGGTCGCCGATGGTCAAAAGGTTCAGGTGATTGATCGCGCCTCTATTGGCCAAGTCAAATGAGCTTCAATCCCGCCGCCTTCTTTGTTCGCCGCTGGCAATTTACGCTGGTCGCCTTCGCCCTGATGGTCCTGTTGGGCCTCAACGCGCTTGGCAGCATCTCGCGTTCCGAAGATCCGCAATTTCCCTTTCCTTTGGTGACGGTGAGGGCCGTCTTGCCCGGTGCGACACCGACGGAGATGGAGCAGCTTGTTGCTAAGCCGCTGGAAGATGTGCTGAGTGGCTTAGATGATGTCAAAGAGGTGCGGTCGACCAGCTTTGACGGCGGCGCCGTGGTCATTGTCGAATTTAATTGGAGTGTCGATCCGAGCCGGAAATATGACGAAGTGATCCGCGAGGCCAATGCCCTGCGCCCGTCCCTGCCCCAAGGCCTTGCTGTGCTAGAGGTCAAAAAGGTCGGCACCAACGAGGTTTCCTTCTTCCAAGCCGCCCTGGTCAGCGACGTCTTGCCGATGAGGCGACTGGAAAAGCTCGCCCACAACCTGCGCGACAAGGTCAATGCGGTGCCCGGCGTCAAGGAGGCCCGCTATTGGGGGGCGCCCAGCAGTCAGGTTCAGGTCGCGGTTGATCTAGCCAAGCTGGCGCAGCTTCGCCTATCGCCCACCTCAGTGGCTGACGCCCTGCGCGGCGCGGGGGCCGAAGCGCCAATCGGTGCGGTCCATGCGGGAGACCGCCGTTTCAACGTCAAGTCGGGCGGTGCCTTCAAAAGTCTTGAAGAGGTGGGTTCCGTCAATGTCACCACCCTTAATGGTCAGGTTGTCAGGGTGCGCGATGTGGCCGTCGTCAGCTGGGCTGAGGAAGAGCCGCAACATCTGACCCGGTTCAACGGCCACCGCGCCCTATTCATTACCGCGACCCAGAAAGACAATACGGATGTCACGGGCATTACCGACGGCGTGAAGACGGTACTGAATCAGTTCAAGGCCAGCCTGCCGCCCGGCGTTCATCTCGAGCCCGCCTTCTTCCAGTCGGACAATGTCAAACACCGGCTGCACAATCTCTATCGCGACTTTGCCATCGCTGTGGCCTTGGTTCTGCTCACCCTTTTGCCGCTCGGATTTCGCGCTGGACTGGTGGTGATGATCTCTATCCCCCTGTCCTTGCTGATCGGGGTGATAGCGCTGAAACAGTTCGGCTTTAATCTTAATCAGCTCTCGATCGCGGGGTTCATACTGGCGCTAGGTCTGCTGGTCGACGATTCCATCGTGGTCACTGAGAACATTGCTCGGCGTCTGCGCGAGGGTGAGGATCGCACCACCGCGGCTATCAATGGTACGGGCCAGATCGCCTTAGCGGTTGTCGGCTGTACGGCCTGTCTGATGCTGGCCTTCTTGCCGCTCATGGCCCTGCCGGGCGGCGCTGGGGCCTATACGCGGTCCTTGCCCGTGGCGGTCTTCTGCACGGTCGGGGCGTCCTTCATCGTCTCCCTCACCATCATTCCCTTCCTCGCCAGCCGCATGCTGCCCAAACATGAGCCCGCCGAGGGCAATCGCCTTTTGCAGGTGGTCAATAACGGTATCCAGACCTTCTATCGGCCCATCCTGCATGAGGCCCTGGCCAAGCCATGGCGCGCGCTGGGCGTCATCATGGCCATCTGCCTGCTCAGCTTCCCCATGCTCAAGGCCATCGGCTCGAGCCTCTTTCCGCCTGCCGAAACGCCTCAGTTCCTTGTCCGGATCGAACTGCCTGATGGCGCGGTTCAGGCCCGCACGGATGAGGCGCTGAAATATGTCGAGGCCAAGTTGGCCAAGGTGCCGGAAGTGGTCTGGTTTGCCTCCAACCTCGGGCGAGGAAACCCACAGATCTTTTATAATGAAGCACAGGGTGCCAATAGCCCGTCCTATGCCGAGGTCTTTGTCGCGCTCAAGGCGTGGCAACCGGGCAAGAGCGAGGAGGTCGTGGACGGGCTGCGCAAGGACTTCGCCCGCTATCCCGGCACACGCATCACCCTCAAGACCTTTAGCAACGGCCCGCCCATTGATGCCCCCATCGCGGTTCGATTGAAGGGCGACGACTTGCTGGTCCTCAAGGCCTTGGCTGGACGGGTTGAAAAGGTGCTGAACGACACGCCAGGCACCCGCGACGTGATCAACCCGGTGCGTATTGACCGAACCGACCTTAATCTTGGCATTGATGCCGACAAGGCCGCAGCGCTGGGCATTCCTGCCGGGCTCGCACGCCGGGTAGTGCGCCTCGCCCTGTCCGGTGAGGATGCAGCAAGGTTTCGTGATGCAGACGGCGATGACTATGCCGTCAGGGTCCGCCTGCCCCTAAGCCAGACGGCGAGCGGAGGCCGCAGCGACCTGTCCGCACTGGACCATATCTATATTCCCTCCGCCCAAGGTCAGGCGACGCCGCTTTCGGCCATTGCCAGTCCTGTGCTCCAGTCCAGCCCCTCGATGGTGGATCGCTATCAAAAGGCGCGGCAGGTTACGGTCGTCTCCTACACCCAGACCGGGGCCCTGACCTCCAAGGTCACAGAAGAGGCCCTCAAGCGAATCCAAAAGCAAGTACCCCTGCCGCCGGGCTATAGTCTGTCGCTTGGCGGGGAGGCTGAGGCCCAATCGGAAAGCTTCTCCGGTCTTGGCGCAGCCATTACCATTGCGGTGCTGGGCATCTTGGCGGTGCTGGTCCTAGAGTTTGGCCGTTTCCGCAGCGCCATCGTCGTGGCCGGGATCATTCCGCTGGGCCTCTTTGGCGCGGTCACCGCCCTTTGGCTGACCGGCAATTCCCTGTCGTTCACAGCAACCATCGGCATTATTGCCCTGATCGGTATTGAAATTAAGAACTCGATCCTGCTGGTCGATTTTACCGAGCAACTGCACCGGCAAGGGGTCGGATTGGCCGAAGCCATCGAGAAGGCCGGTGAGGTCCGGTTCTTGCCCGTGCTCCTCACCTCGGTCACGGCCATTGGCGGTCTCTTGCCGCTGGCCTTTGAACGGTCGGGTCTCTATTCCCCGCTGGCCATTGCCATCATCGGGGGACTGGTTTCATCAACCGTGCTGTCGCGGATCGCCACGCCAGTCATGTATTGGCTGGTGGCAAGGGGCGGCGAGCCTAAGACGGCGCTCGCCGCTTAGGCCCGTCCCGCTTAGGTCGCCCCTCCCTAGGTGGCTAAGGCCAGTAGCGGACGTTGCTGTGAGGCGCGAAGGCCCGGGAAGATGCCGCCAATCAGGCCGATGATGAGGGCCAGGGTCACGGCCTGGGTGATGATGTCTGGCCCGATCTGGAGCCTGAAGGCCACCTGAGTGAAGCCAGCGCCAAGGGTTGAGGCCGACAGTCCGTTAAAGCCCAACGCACAGATGGCAACACCAACCAGGGCCCCGAGGGCTGACAGGACCAGCGCCTCAACCATCGTTCCGATAAAGGCTGAAAAACCGCTAAAGCCAATGACCCGCAAGGTTGCGATCTCTGCCGCCCGGCTCGAGACCGAGGCATACATGGTGTTTAGGGCGCCGGCGAGGGCGCCAATGGCCATAATAATACCCAAGGGCCAGCCGAAATATTTGATTATCAGGCCCGAGCGCTCTGCCTGATCGGCGAAATAGGTCTGCTCGCTTTGGGCCTTCAGCTGCAGCCGTTGTTCTTTTTTCACATAGGCGACAAAGGCCGGCATGGCCGCTGGGCTGGTCAGGCCTATCCGCGCGGTCTGGAAGGTGCTGCCGCGCTTAAAGAGGCTCTGAATCACGGGGGCATCGGCCCAAAGCTCGGATTCGAAGACGGTGCCGGGAGCTTCGAAAACGCCGACCACTTTCCAAGTCTGGGCCCCGAAACGTAGGGTCTTGCCAAGCTCGAAGCCCGAAAATTCGCGCAGGAGACCCGCGCCAACGACGATCTCGTTCGATCCGGGCGTGAACATGCGGCCTTGGGTGATCTTGGCCTGAGGGCGAACCAAGAGGCCGTTGGGACCGATGCCGCGCAGGGGCATATTGGCCTTGGTTGCAGTGGACTTCTTGATACCGTCAACGATCAGGACAAGTTCTGCCGAAATCAGCGGGCGGCCATCTGGCCCCGCCCGAACGCCGGGACCTTGACCCAACAGATCGATCTGTTCACGGCTGACCACGCTGTTAAGTTCCGAAGCGGCACCATCGCGCAGGGTAATGGCTACATCTGGCGCACCAGATCCCTTGAGGGTCTGATTAAAGCCATTGGCCAGGGCCAAGAAGCCCAGCAGCACCGCCACCACAAGGGCGATCGAGCCCACCGTGGCCAAGGACATCCATAGGCGCTGAGGGATGGACCGCACATTCATGGCGATCACAGAGCCGGTCTGATTGAGCAAACTCATGACTGGGGTCCTATCCGCGATTCAAGGCTTCAATGATGCTCATCCGCAAGGCCGACAAGGCCGGGACGGCACCGGTAACCAGACCCAAGCTGACGGCAAGCGCCAAGCCAGTCAGGGCCACCACCGGCGACATGGACAGGTCGCCGAAGTTCGATCCGACCGGCGATTTTGACAGGCCTGTCAGGATGAAGGCCGAAGTCCCTAGCCCCAGTACGGCACCAAGGCTGGACAGAAGCACCGCCTCGCCTAGCACCATGCGCAGGACGCGGGGGCTGGAAAAGCCGAGGGTCTTCATGACCCCGATCTCTTTGGTCCGCTCCCTCATAGCCGAGACGAGGGTCGTGGAGACAATCATCAGGATGGCCGCAAAGGCGGCAGAGACCACCATGGTGACGATGAAGTTCAAATCACCAGCCTGTTTCAAGAAGGCGCGGCTGAAGGTCTTTTCATCGACGGTCGAGGTCTCAGCCGGAGAGTTGGCAAAGTTGGCGTCAATGGCCTTGGCCACCTGATCATTCTGGTCGGGCGAGGCCGTTACCACCGTGATGGTGCCCACCTGATCGCGGTTAAAGGTGATGGTCTCGTTCATATAGTCATAGTGAAAATAGATGGCCGTCGTGGGGTCGGTCGGCTTGGCACCGGTAAAAATACCGCTGATCTTCATGTCCCAACTGCGCCGACCATTGGCCTGACTATAGATGTTCGAGCTTATGGGAATGGTTTGGCCGACCTTCCAGCCGTAACGGTCGGCGAGGCTCTTACCGACAATGACCCCTGTGCGCTCAGACAAGAAGGCCTTGCGTTCCGCGTCAGTAAGGCGCGCCTCATCGCGAAAGATCGCCATATAGGTCTCAGGATCAACCGCAAAGCCGACGAAACGGCTAGCCCTTTGGTCCTGATAGTAGGCGCCGAACCAGTTTTGATAGGTGACGGCTGTTACGCCCGGTATGGCCGCGACGCGATTGATATAGGCATAGGGCATGGACTGGGTGAAGTTGATCTTGTTCGAGACCACCAAACGGTTGCTCGCCGAGCCGGACTCGGTTGCACGATCCAGCGCCACATTTAGGCTGGTTAAGATGCCGAAGATCAAAAAGGCCATAAAGATCGAAACCGTCAGCAGGATGGTCCGCAGCGGCTTTCGAAACAGGTTTTTCCAAACCAAATCCAGATCGGTCATTGGGTGACCTCAGCAAAGACGCCCTTATCCAGATGCAAGGTGCGCTTCGCAAAACGCGCGGCCTCGGGGTCGTGGGTGACCATGACAATGGTCTTGCCCATTTCCTGATTGAGCTGCTGCAGGGTGCCGAGAATATCGTTGGCCGTGTTGCGGTCCAGATCGCCGGTGGGCTCGTCGCAGAGCAGGAACTTGGGGTCAGACACAATGGCACGAGCAATGGCCACGCGCTGCTGCTGACCGCCGGACAGTTCCTTGGGCCTGTGCTTGGCGCGGTCCCAGAGGCCGACAATCTTGAGGGCCGTTTCGACATTGGCCCGGCGCTTGCCGGCCGATAGCTTGGTCAGCATCAGGGGCAGCTCAACATTTTGCGCGGCATTGAGCACCGGCATCAGATTGTAGAACTGGAAGATGAAGCCGACAGAGCGGGCGCGCCATCCGGCCAGTTGCCCCTCATTATAGCCATCGATGCGCTCACCATCGAAATTGATCTCGCCGCTGTCGCTGCGATCGGTGCCGCCGAGCAGGTTGAGCAAGGTGGTCTTGCCCGAGCCGGAAGGGCCCATAATGGCGACAAAATCACCCTGCTCGATGGTCAAGTTCAAGCCATCAAAGATGGTGATGCTTTCCTTGCCGCGCTTATAGGTCTTTTTGACATTCTTCAGCTGGATCAGGGCGCTCATGTCGGGGGGTCCTATCAGTCGATCTTAAGGTTTGGCGTCAAGAAAGGTGACCTTTACGGCCATCTCGGGAAGGATGCGGACGTCTTTACCGTCAAATCCGATACGGACTCGAACGGTGGCCTTGTCGCGGCTGGCCGTGGGGATCTTAGCGATCACATGGGCGGGAAGCACGGTGTCGGGATAGGCATCCATGACCGCCTCCACCTTTTGACCCTCTGTGACCCGGCCAATATAGGCCTCGTTCACGTCCACCTCGATCTCGATACTGTCCATATCAACGATGGTGCAGATACCGGTACGGGTGAAGCCGCCGCCCGCCGACAGGGGCGAGATGATTTCGCCGGGCTGCGCGGCCTTATCGATGACAATGCCGGTAAAGGGCGCGCGAATCTCATATTTGCCAAGCTGGACCCGGCTGCGGTTGGCATCGGACTGGGCCGCGACCATCTGCGCCTGCGATAGGGCCGCTTGGGTTTGCGCCACCCGCGCCTTGAGCCGCGCGGCCTGGACATTGGCATCGCTGACATAGCCGGTTGAGGCCAAAGACTCATAACGGGCCAGATCGCGCTGGGCCTGAACATATTGCGCCTGAGCCGAATCTGCGGCGGCCTGAGCGGATAGGGCGCGGGCTTGGCTGGAGGCCGCATCGACCTTGGCTAAGGACCCATCGAGAATGGCCAAGACCTGACCGGCCTTGACCGACTGGCCCTCTTCGACACGAACCTCAACCACGCGGCCGGTCACTTCCGAGGCAATGGTGGCGCGGGTGCGGGCCACGACATAGCCAGAAGCGGTTAGCCCACCGGGGCGAACAACGCCCTTATTGGTGCCCATAGGCGCGGCTGCGACCACCACCGGCTTGACCTTCGGCGCTGGCTTAACCACCCAACCGAGGGTCCCGCCAATCACGAGGGCACCAGCAACGATCCCGGCAATGAGCAGCGGCGGCATCGAAGAGCCACCCTCAGTTTCCGCCCCTGCCGAACGATCAATGCTCAAAGAACGAAGCAGTTCGGACCTATCCACGCACAATCCACCCTAACTAAAGCCATCGATTTGCCCGCACTATGACGGGATAATCGCGGCTGTTCCAATGACAAATTAGCCAGACTGTGCCTTGCGACAAGGTCCAGGCCCTCAGATACCTAGAGCCCTAACGAGATTTTTTAGCCGCCGCCGTTTGGCTTGGAACGTTGAACCGCGCGGAATGGATTTTACGCAGCAAGGCCATCTTGTCGGCCAAGACGTCATCCCTGACCGCGACCGTCTCGCCAAACACCATCCAGTGCGGCTGATCGGGGGTCGATTTGGGCCACAGAGGCTCGGTCCCCCCATTGGGATCGCCCGTCTTGATGAAGTTTAGCCAATAGCCCCTCATCGTCTTGCCGGGATTGCCCGCCGCCAAACTGGCAGGGGTGCGGCCGCCCCATTGGAGGAGGAAGGTCTCACCCCCATGATAGGTGCCCGGCTGGGTCGCGCGGCGGTCGGGATCGACATAGGTGACATAGTAAAGATAGGACGGTTGACGGCGCGACACGGAGGAGACCATGGCGGCGCTGGAAAAGACATAGCGCATGTCGCCAAACATTCGGCTGATGCCGCGGGCCTCACTGACCGCAAAATCATCGGCATAGAGCGCCTTCATAGCGGGGGCTTGATCGCCGACCAGGCTAACCACCGCCTCTGGGGTCACACCAGAACTGGGAAACACGCTGCCCTCATAGCTGTTGCCGCCGGTCATTACCGGAACGGGATGGTCCGCGCCCTTGGCGAACAGCGTCACAGGATCGTCGAGGAGGGTCACCCCGTCGATCACCGGCAACTGGAACCCCTTGATCGACGATAGGATCGCCTTGACCTCAATGGCCCTCATCTGGTCCAGGCTCGTGGGTTCTTTGCCACTATTGGCCCGCACGATGGTTTCATCTCCGAGCCGGACAGCCTCCGCAAGCGTGCCGTCGGCAGTCGCCGTGGAGCGCGGCAAGGGCCAGGCCGTATAGCCGCTGGAGGAAATGGCCCGCGCAAACAGGCCCTCGGTGCCCGGCATGAGTTGAAGGAGTTGAACCCCCTCACCGCCCGCTGACACGCCGGTCAAGGTCAGGTTGGCCGGATCACCGCCAAAGGCGGCAATATTACGGTGCGTCCATTCAAGCGCCGCCTTCATATCCAGCAGCGCGAAATTGACGGGCTGAGGCTTACCCGCTGCCTCAGCCATCAACAGGGGGTGAGCCAAAAACCCAAGGGGGCCAAGCCGGTAGTTAAAGGTGACCAGGATCACCCCCTCAGGGTTCCAGACCTCTGCAGAATGTTCCGACGGGCCGGAGCCGGCGATATAGCCGCCGCCATGAATCCGAAACAGGACTGGCAACTTGGCGTCCGGTGTCGTGCCGGTGGGGACGGAAATATTGAGGGTCAGGCAATCTTCAGACTGGGGCGTTGAGGGAGCGCCGCCTGCCTGAGGGCATGCCGGACCGAAGGCCTCGGCCAATCGCTCTGTCGTCCAGACGCTCGCCGGTTGCGGCGGCTTCCACCGCAAAGGCCCGACCGGTGGGGCGGCATAGGGGATGGCCAGGAAATTGACCGATGGACCCTTAACCACACCCCTCACCGGTCCCAACTCGGTACTGCGCACGACCGTCACCGGTGCCGAAGAGGCAGCGGGGACCGGCTGAGCGGCGACCTGCGCGGCCACGGGACCCGAAAATCCGACAAGCCCCGCCATGAGGGCGATGGCTCCAACGGAACCCATGCGGTTTAGACGGCGAAAGCTCAGCATTGACTTAACCCACAAAGACCCATTCAGAACCGCAACGGTTTCATCTTTTGCCCCAAACGCCAAGGCGCACCGGGCCTGCGAACGTGATAAATCGAGCCCTTGCGCGGCGGCGGGCGTGAACCAACGATTTTTTCGGCGGCGGGAGATGCAAAATTGGGGCATATATCCCATCTGCAGAGCTCAAACCCGTCTGACCGATCGCCCTAGGAAACATCATGCCTCCCTATCGTTCACGCACCACGACCCACGGCCGCAACATGGCAGGCGCGCGCGGCCTCTGGCGCGCCACCGGCATGAAGGATAGCGATTTTGGCAAACCGATCATCGCGGTGGTCAATTCCTTCACCCAGTTCGTGCCCGGTCACGTGCACCTCAAAGACCTTGGCCAACTGGTCGCGCGGGAAATCGAGAAGGCGGGCGGCGTTGCCAAAGAGTTCAACACCATCGCCGTCGATGACGGGATCGCCATGGGTCACGACGGCATGCTCTACAGCCTGCCCTCGCGCGAACTGATCGCCGACAGCGTCGAATATATGGTCAATGCCCACTGCGCTGACGCCATGGTCTGTATCTCCAATTGCGACAAGATCACGCCCGGCATGTTGATGGCCTCGATGAGGATCAATATTCCCTCGGTCTTCGTCTCAGGTGGGCCGATGGAGGCCGGGAAGGTCATCCTTAAGGGTAAGGAAGTGGCGCTCGATCTGGTCGATGCCATGGTCGCGGCGGCAGACGATTCCTACAGCGACGAAGAGGTCGCGACCATCGAGCGCTCGGCCTGCCCGACCTGCGGCTCCTGCTCAGGCATGTTCACCGCCAATTCCATGAACTGTCTGACCGAGGCCTTGGGCCTATCCTTGCCCGGCAATGGTTCGGTCCTCGCCACCCACTCTGACCGCGAGCAGCTCTTCCTTCAGGCCGGTCGCACGGTCGTGGATCTGGCTAAGCGCTATTATGAAGGCGATGACGACCGGGTCCTGCCGCGCTCTATCGCCACTTTCGAGGCCTTTGAAAATGCTATGAGCCTCGACATTGCCATGGGCGGGTCGACCAATACGGTGCTTCACCTTTTAGCTGCCGCGTCAGAGGGCGGGGTGCCCTTTACGATGGATGATATTGACCGTCTGTCGCGCAAGGTGCCCTGCCTTTGCAAGGTCGCCCCTGCAAAAAGCGATGTGCATATGGAAGATGTCCACCGCGCGGGCGGCATCATGTCGATCCTGGGCGAGCTTGATCGCGGCGGGCTCCTGCACACCCATCTGCCGACCGTCCATGCCCCGACCCTTGGCGACGCCATCAAGCGTTGGGACATTGTCCAGAGCCAAGACGAGGATGTGCATCACTTCTTCCGCGCAGCCCCCGGCGGCGTGCCAACCCAAACCGCCTTTAGCCAGTCGCGCCGCTGGGAGGCAGTGGACACAGACCGCGCAGAGGGCGTGATCCGCGATGTTGAGCATGCCTTCTCTAAAGATGGCGGCCTGGCCGTGCTGAGCGGCAATCTGGCGCTTGATGGCTGTATCGTCAAAACGGCGGGCGTGGATGAGAGCATCCTGACCTTTGCCGGTCCGGCGCGTGTGTTCGAGAGCCAAGACGACGCGGTCAGCGCGATCTTGACCGGAAAGATCGTGGCGGGGGACGTTTTGGTGATCCGCTACGAGGGTCCACGCGGCGGACCGGGCATGCAGGAGATGCTCTATCCGACCAGCTATCTGAAATCCAAAGGGCTGGGCAAGGTCTGCGCCCTGATCACGGATGGACGTTTCTCGGGCGGCACCTCGGGCCTGTCCATCGGCCATGTGTCACCAGAAGCGGCAGAGGGCGGCCTGATCGCTCTGGTTCACGAGGGCGACCGGGTCGAGATCGACATCCCCAACCGCTCGATTGTTCTGGCCGTTTCCGAGGCCATTTTGGAAGAGCGCCGCACGGAGATGAACGCGCGCGGCGGCGATGGCTGGATGGCCCATGGTCGCAAAAGAAAGGTCACGGATGCCCTGCGGGCCTATGCCGCCTTCACCACCAGTGCCGCGCGAGGCGCCGTCCGAGATGTGGATCAGATCCGAACCGCTCCAAATGGGGCCTTACCGTCAAAAAAGTGAAACCTTTTGGCCCTAAGGGATGTTCGGTCTCGTTGCGGTCTTGGTCACATCTCATTAGGGTGGCCCGGCTATAAGATCGGTTTCCGATCGAGGATGTTTTCTGATATCGGATAGATATCGGTTTCTAATCGGCGCCATGGGTGCAAGCCCTACGCTCAGTTCAGTTTCGTGGAGAGGGTCCCATGTTCGTTTCAAAGTCTGCCAGCATCGCCGTTGGCGCAATGGCCATCGCGCTCGGCCTGAGCGGTTGCGCCACTCAGAAATATGTCGATCAGCAGGTTGCAGGTCTTGAGTCCCGTCAAGGCACGGCTCTGAACGAGCAGGGCACCAAGATCGGTGGCCGCATTGATGGTCTCGAGACCCGCCTGAACCAGGTTGATCAAACGGCTCGCGACGCTCTGGCCCGCGCCATCGCCGCCGGCAAATTGGCCGAAGGCAAGTTCCTCTATTCGGTGGTCATGACCACCGATGGCTCGATGACCTTTGCCAGCGGCAAGGCCATCCTTTCAGATGACAGCCAAGCCAAGCTTTCGGCACTCGCCACCCAGCTGAAGTCCGACAATCAAAACGTCTATCTCGAAATTCAAGGCCACACGGACTCCAAGGGTTCGACCAAGGCCAACGAGCAGGTCGGCATGAACCGCGCCAATGCGGTTCGCACCTATCTGGCCAAGCAGGGCGTGCCCCTGTCGCGCATGTCTAGCGCGTCCTATGGCGAAGAGGCCCCCGTGGCTGACAATGCCACGCGCGCTGGTCGTTCGGCCAACCGCCGCGTCGTCATCGTCGTTCTGAAATAAAATGACCTGAGGATCACGCTGGCCATTCGGTCCGGCGTGATCCGTCAGTATCCTTATGGCCTTAGCGCCAAAGGCTCCATCTGGGGTGCCAAGCCTTAACGCGCGCCCTGGCCTCAGCAAGTTGGTCGGGCGTCAGCTCCAGACCCACCATGTCCTTCATACGCTCGGCCTTCTTCTTTTCCCTCGGGTCGTCTGCGCGGGATGCCGAAATCTCGAACCATTTATAGGCCTCAACATAGTCATCTTTGGGGATGCCTAGGCCGTTGGCATACATCAGCCCGACATTATAGAGGACGCGAGGGTTTGCCTCTTTCGTCAGAGGCAGCCAGATCGACAGGGCTTCTTGAAAGTTCTTTTGGTCATAGGCCTTGGCGCCGCGCGCAAATTCAGCCTCGAGCTTCTTTGAAATCTTCGGTGGGCGCTTAACCGGTGCTACTGGAGCTGGTGCCGCCGGGGCAAGGGACGCTGCAGGAACCGCGACCTCGGCAGGCTTTTCCTGCGGCGCGGCGGGGGCCTGGTCTTGCGCCCTTGCTGATCCAAGACAGGCCATGGTCAGCGCTGCAGCAAGGGTCCCAGGAATAACAAACGCTCTCATCGCTAAACTCTGTCTCCATAGGCTGTTATCATCAGCCCGATCTCTTGCCGAAATTTTGAGGCAATTTTCGGGCGATTTGGGCCGGACCAAGCGCCCCCACCCTCGGAGGGCGGGGGCTAAGCCCAGGCTAGACGTAACCGATGGCGGTCTTTTGATCCTCAACAATGGTGCGGGCTGCCATCCAATAGTGCCAGGTCGCCCAAAAGCCCGTTGGGGCCAAGACCAGCAGGGCGAACCGAAGCGACGAGGCCTCATCGACCCCGACAAATCCAGCCAGATGCGCGCCAAGCCAGCTCACACCCGGAATGAAGGAGGCGAAGTCTGGGTTTTTCTGGAGCGCGGCAATGAAGTCGCTGAGCCAGCCTACGCCCTGTGGCGCGACGATCAGGTTGAACACATTGGCAATCAGCAGGGCGATGGCCGTGAACATGGCGCGCATCTTGGGCGGTGCGAGGTTCTGCCCCAGCGCAAAGGCTGGGCCGATGTAGAAATAGATCGCTGGGATGAAGATCCACAACATGGCCGTGGCCATGGATAGAGAGTGGGTCCAATAGGCGATGAATGATGGAATGGTCGCCAAACCGGTCACAATGGCGAGCAGTTTCACAATACGCCTCGGGTCTACAAAAGACGGCCGTGACAGGAGCCAAGCGGTGAGCAGAGACGCCAAAATACCCATGACCAGATGGATCGGTCCGACCACAGCACCGGCTTCACCGACATTCAGGTGGTAGGCGCGCTGAAGGAAGGTCGGTGTGAACCACATCAGGCCCCAGCCCCAAAGGGCCGAAACGCCACTGCCCATGATCACATGGAAGGCTGCCTTCTGTTTAAAGAAGAAGGCCACCGTCGTGGCCAAGCTCGGCGCTTCCTCGGTTGAGACCGCATCAAGCCGACCCCGTTTCGGTTCCTTCACGGTTAACATGATGACGGCGGCGAGCAAGATGCCGGGGATGCCCAACACCAAGAAGGCCGCATGCCAGCCATATTTATTAGCCACAAAACCGGCCATGTCCGCGCCGAGCCAAGCGCCGATAGGGGCTCCCAAGGCAAAGATGGTCATGGCCATAGGGCGACGATCAGCCGGGAAATAGTCACCGACAATGGCATTGCAGGAGGGCGTCCCGCCCGCCTCGCCAATACCGACCCCGATCCGGGCCAGTAGGAGCTGAAGATAGTTGGTCGACAGGCCGCAGAAGGTGGTCATGGCCGACCAAATGGTGATCGAAATGGCTAAGAGATTGCGGCGGTTATAGCGGTCAGCAATCCAGGACAGGGGAATGCCCATGGTCACATAGAACAGGGCCAGCGACACACCGGTCAGGAAGGCGACGCCGCCATCGGTGAGCTTGAGCTCCAACCGGATGGGCTCCAGCACGGTCGACATGACATAGCGGTCGGCAATGTTGATCGTATAGGCCAACATCATGATGAACAGGACGTACCAACGCGCCCCTAAGGAATAGGTCTGGCCTTCTTCGGCGGGTGTTGCGGTGGTCATCTTGTCTTCCTCAACCTTGTGCCAGTTCCGGACCCAGAACCTGTCTAAGCGGATCCAGATAGGGGGAGAAGTTTTCCCACTGATCTAGGCCACTGGTGAAAATCGGCTGCCTGACCTGCTCTGAGCTGGCGGTCCTAACGGCGCGATCATTCTTATGGAAATTGATACAGCCCTCTTCGAACGGAAGGCCACAGAAATCGAGCAGGCGGCGCACTTGAGGTTCAAGATCGGCGACGACATCTTCGTAGTTTACCCGCAGAACCTTGCCCGGCAAGACCCGGTCCCAATGATCCATCAGGGCAACATAGTCCTTGTAGTAGTGACCAATCTCTTCGAGGCCGTAGGTAAATTCTTGGCCCTCAGCGAACAGTTGCTTAAAGCCGCTGAAACAGCAGCCCATAGCCCCGCGCCGCGCATCAACGATCTTGGCATTGGGCAAGACCATGTGAATCAGGCCGATATGGCGGAAATTGTTCGGCATCTTGTCGATAAAGAACGGAACGCCCGTCTTACGGTGGATTCGGGTGTCGCGCAAAAAGGCCTCACCAAAGGCCGTCAGGTCCTGCGGCGATAGGGCTCCAAGATTGGCCGGGTAGGCTGGTTCTTCATCGACTCGGCGACGGCCATTGATCCGGTGCGCGAGGGCCAAGATATTAGGCAGCTCCATCGTGCCTTCAACCCGACTGTGCGAGGCAAGGATCTGTTCGAGCAGCGTTGATCCCGCGCGCGGCAGACCAACAATGAAGATCGGATCGGAAGCGCTACAGCCTGAACCCGCCTTGGCCTCAAATAGGGCCGGGTTGCAGTGCTCGATCTGCAGGTCCATTTCGCGGCTGATCCGGCGCCAATCATAGCCCAGCTCTTCACGCTTCAGACGGTTGCCCCGCTCATAGGCCTCAAAGGCTTGAGCATAATCGCCGCGATCTTCTAGCCCCTTGGCGAGGGCAAAACAGAGGTGATAGCGGTCAACGAGGGCGGTCTTGGGGTCCGCCTCGCGCTGGCGCATAGACGCGATCTGATCGTCGGTGAAGCGATAGGTCTTGAGGTTGGCGAGGCTCCAATAGGCATCGCCAAAATCGGGGCGGATCTGATAGGCGCGGCTATAGGCGGCGATGGCATCGGGTTGACGCCCCACCGTCTTGAGCGCGTGGCCAAGCGTCAGATGGATGGTCGGGTTGTTGGGCGTTTCCTTGGCCAGCTTTCCATAGACGCCCAGCGCCTCATCGAAATTACCGACGGCCAGATTTTCATTGGCATAGAGCAGCTCAATCTGCGGCACGCCCTTGGATTTTTTGCGCAAGACTGTCGCCTGCTCAAGCGCCTTAGCGAACTTTTGCCGCTTATGGAGCACGTCGACATAATCGACATGGGCGCTGGTATTGTCCGGTTCGAGCACGATGCAGGATTCGAGGAGAAACTCGGCCTCCTCGTAGGAATTGAACTTGGTGCCGATCTCCGCCAAGAACCGCATGGCCTCAACATGATGACCCTTGGTCTGCAGATAGTGACGGCAAATCTGCTCGGCCCGCAAAAACCGGCCCTCTTGGATCAGGTTCGCAACGCTCAAGATCTCGGGCGGCAGGCCATTGAGATAGTCATACTGGTCCTGCGAGAACTCTGCAGCCGCCCGCGCGCCCGTCGCACGTTGAAGTTCTGACAGCATCTGCCAACTGGCAACCAGCGCAGCATTGTTTGCCACAGCCCCCTGATAGGCGAGCAGCGCACCATGGCGATCACCCGTGTCGCGCAGACAGTGGCCTCGCTCCTGATAGGCGCGGCCAAATCCGGGATCTATGGAGATGAGAAGGTCGTTGGTCGCCAGCGCCCGTTTCACATCGCCTTGATAGCGATAGGTCACAGCCAAGGTATAGAGCGCATCCTTATGGACCGGATCGGCGTCTAGAACCTGTTGGCACAGGGCGGCGGCTTGCGGGAATTTGGTCTGTTGCAACACGTCCCGGGCGCGACCGAGAAGGTCGTCAATCTGGGCCGGAGACAGTGCAGCTTGGGTCAAAGCTTGATCCTTATCATTCGGCTCAATCATAGCGTTTCAGCGGGCCAAGGTAAGGATGTTTATCGCTTTTGCGATCCCGTTCTCATCCGGAATCGATAGGGGATATCCACAAAAGCAATGGGCCCCCGAATGAACGGGGGCCCACCACAGTTTGATTAGTTCCGGATCGAGAGACGAACACCGAAGGTTTGTGGACGTGACGTGGTCACGCGCAGCTCACCGTCATTGCCGCTCTTATAGAGCTCTGGGCGGGCGTCGGTGAGGTTTTCACCGAACAGTTCCACGGTCCAGTTGTCCTTCGAAGCACCGACCGACGCGCTGAGCGTGGTGTAGGACTTCTGCTTCAGGGCACCCTTCAGAGGAACGATCACGTCACCTGGCTTCACCGTGACACCGTTATAGGTGATTGGCACTTGCGCCGCATAACCTGCCGTGGCGTTGAAGCCCGGCAGCTTGATGCTGACATTGTCGATATCCGACGAGATGCTGGAATCGACGAAGTGGAAGCCGCCTTGTGCGAACGGACGCAGGCCCGACGCGGTTTCGGTCTCATAACGCATCCGGATATTGCCCTGGAACTTGGGGCTCAGAGCCAGTGGGCTACCGAGCGGCACCAGAACGGTCGCGGCCTTACGATATTTGGTCAGCTCGGAGTCATTGTAAGAGAAGCCGCCATTGACGGTCAGCTCTTTTGTTGGACGCCAAGCCACATCACCCTCAACGCCACGGATGCGCGCATCGGTAAAGTTGGTGGTGAAGGTCTGGTTCGAGATGTTCTGGTCGAACACCGTCATCTGGATGTTTTCCCAGTTGATCTGGTAGGCCGCTGCATTGAACTGCAGGGTGTGATCCAGCAGGGCCAGCTTCCAACCCACTTCGTAGTTCTTCACCGTGTCGGGCACAAAGGCCTTCAGGCTGTTACAGGCTGCGCTAACCACGTTACAGGGCTTGCGGTTAAAGCCGCCGGGACGGAAGCCTTCCGAATAGGTCGCATAGACCAGCGAACCGTCATCCAGCTTGTAGGTCAGGTTGCCCTTGAAGATCGTGCCGGAGTACTTCGCAGGCGAAAGGCCCTTGAGCGTATTGGCGAGGTTTGCGCTGATTCCGTAATATTTCGGTGGCGTGGCAACGGCGCTGTAGGTTCCCGTGACAGGGTCATACTTACCGCGCGAACCGTAGCCGAAGCTGGAGTTCGACGAACCGGTCATCGAGGCCTGCTCGTCATAATAACGGGCACCGCCAGTGATGGTCAGCTTGTCTGGGATGATGTCGTAAGAGGCTTCACCATAGACCGCCATCTGGCGGTCCTTACGGGTGACGTCGTTGAAGAAGCCAACATTGACGCCCTTTACGCTTGGATCGTGCGCATTGACGCTAGGATCGGGAGCGCGCGTATAGATGAAGCCCGCCGCCTGCTGGGAGTAGAACCAGTCGGTATTATCGTAGAGGGTGTTTTCATCATAGAACAGGCCACCGGTGGCGCGCAGGCGCTTGTCGGCAGGCGTCGTGACGCGGAACTCGTGGGTCGAACGGGTATTCTCGTTCTTGACCTTATAGCTCTTGTTTGGGGTGTAGCAGGTCTTACCAATGTTGCCGTTATAGGCAGCGGTATAGTAGACGCCGCGGTCGCACTCATAATAGGGCAGGTAGAGGCCAATATTGGAGTAGGACGCATAGTCCGCCTGCTGGACGGCGGTGTGGTTCAGATAGGATCCGGTATAGATCATATCCAACATGCCCAAACGGCCGTTCACCGTCAGCGTGGTTTCGTCGAAATCATCACGCAGATAGTTGGGGTTGAACTGGGTGACCTTCAGGTCGCCCACGCCGGGCTCATAGTCGAACACGCCGTTGGTCTTGAGATTCTGACGCATATGCATCAGGTCGACCGACCAGTTGTCGTTGATTTCATAGGCCAGAGCCAAACGCGCGCCGGTGTAGGACGCGTCATTGTAGTTGTTCGCGACAAAGCGGTCATTGTTGATGGTCTGGCGCGTTGGCACCTTATAGAGGCTGCCGGTGCAGTTTGCGACGCCGGAGCAAGACTCAAGAGCGCGAATCACCAGCAAGGGGTTGCCGGTTGGCAGCTTGCCGGCTTGGCCGACCTTGCCATCAAATGGCATCTGGTAGGTGCCAGCGACATTGTCGATATAGCCGCCCTGTTGATCATTATAGATCACCAGACGTGCAGCCAACTTGCCCTCGATGAGAGGGATGTTGATGAAGGCATCGCCCGCAGCGCTCGGAGCGCCGCCCTTGGTCATCGAATAGCTGCCGTTGAAGCCCGAATGGAACTCCTTCAGGTCTGGCTTGTTGGTGATGTAACGCACAGCGCCGCCCATGGCGCTCGCGCCAAACAGGGTGCCCTGCGGACCAGCCAGCACTTCGACGCGCTGAAGGTCAACGGCATAGACGTCCAGGTTGCGGCCGGGCATCGAGCTTGGGGCATCGTTCAGATAGAGCGCGACGTTAGGCTGGGCGCCCGCAGTGCCGAGGATCTGTAGACCCGGCGTGTCGGTTGACAGGCCGCGAATATACATCGACGAGGTGCCGGGACCGTGCGAGGCGGTGCGGACGTTCGGCAGATATTCAACCAGCTTTTCGAAGTTGACGATGTTCAACTTTTGCAAAGACTCGGCACCGAGCGCCTGAATGGCCACGGGGACCTTGTTGACTGCCTCTTCACGGCGCGTCGCCGTAACGACGATGTCTTCAATGGCACGATCGTTTTCGGCAGTTGCGGTTGGCGCATCCGCCGCAAAGGCGGCTCCCGCCCCCATTGAAACCAGCACCGCCGCGGCGGTGGAGACCATAAGGTGTGCTTTCATCTTGTTCCCCGTTTGGATCCTTTGGTTTGCCCAAAGGTTATCGAAATGACTTTAAACCGTGTTCGCGGGGTTTGCCGTCAGCAATTGACCAAAATTTGGGGATCGGTAAATTTTATTGTGATTTATGGGCTTTTTGTCACTAACAAGACGCAGCGGCGTAATAAATATAATATATTCAATGTGTTGTATCGTCGCATCGAGAGCGCGACATGCGGGCCACAGTTGGCCTTAAACCGCCCCTGCCTCAGCGTCAAAATGGCATAACGCTATGATTTTTTGTAAACGACGTCTTGGCCGTGAGGCGAAAGGCCCGCCGCAGTTCCTACGGCTCGGCCCGCAGGCCCCCGTCCTGAACGGTGGGATGGTCGACATTGGAGCGGGCGAAGAGATTCGAACTCTCGACCCCAACCTTGGCAAGGTTGTGCTCTACCACTGAGCTACGCCCGCGCTCCAGGACACCAAAATGTCCGCGTCGAGGGCGGGCTTATGACAGAGGGGCTAAGGGTTTGCAAGGCCCTTCTCGACCTTGTGAGCGGAAGTTTGTCCCCGCCGTTCAGAGCTTCACCCGGGTCGGGGCAAGGCGGCGGCGATTGACGTGGTCGGAGGGCGCCGTGCCGAGGTCGTCGGGGATTTCCCCCTTAAAATAGTATCTCTGCCAAGCCTCTTTCACCGCAGCAGGATCTTGCTTGGCCAAGCGCTTGTTGAAGTCTGTCCGCTCGCGGTTCCAAGCCTCATATTGTCCGCGCAAGACTGGCTCTGAATCGAGGGACCGGATCACCGGCTCAAAAGCCTCCAGCGCCTTATCCTGGACCAGCGTAAAAAAGCAAAAGGGCTCGCCGCGCTCGAACCGCACCTTGCCGGGGCGGGTAAAGGCCCAGTTCATGGTGAAGGGAAAGGGCAGCCAATCGGTCTCGACCAGACCCGACAGGGCTTGGATACCATCCTTGATCAGATTGGGCGGCCCCTGCACCATCATCGACCACTTCAGGGGCGTGCGGAACATATAGCCCGGATGGAAAGTCATGATGCCTTGAGTAAAGTGCGAGACCACAAACTCATGAAAGCCGAGATAGGGCGTGTCGGGCCGAAAGGTGATGTCGCTCTTTTCCGGGCCGCCATTCCACTCCGCTGTAAAGCCGACGGGGCACAGGATTTCCCAGCCACTGGTATTGGCCATGGTCAGGGGCAGGCAGCGATAGGGGTGGCGCTGAGAAAAGGCGTCCATCCAATCGCGGTTCGGCTGTCCGGGAACAATCTCGGGCGGGCGGCTCATGGTAGGGAAGCACTCTAGGTCCATCGGGTGAGCCTCTCATGGCGCGGTTCTGGGCAAGACCCCTGACTAACCGGGCCGATAGGCCATCGTCCAGTGCCAAGCGCTAATCGGTCTTGAGGATTGGAGCCTGTCGCCCTAGATCATGGTCATGACCCATGCCTCGACCCAAGACCTCTTTGCCCTCCTTGATGGACTGGGCATCGCGTACACCACCCTTGAGCATGAGCCCGTCTTTCGGGTTGAAGAG
>Ga0304730_1000753_pt1 | contig 26660 bp, 20 predicted proteins | sample M_130628_MF_Meta_FD_190474 | JGI IMG/M metagenome (GOLD analysis project Ga0304730, IMG submission 190474) | Freshwater microbial communities from Lake Montjoie, Canada to study carbon cycling - M_130628_MF_MetaG (v2) (version 2) | ecosystem: Environmental > Aquatic > Freshwater > Lake | place...
GGTTCAAAGGCATCCATGCCTTCACCGGTTGAGCTAAACAGAATAGGTTTGCCGGTTACTTGAGCTACAGATAGTGCAGCTCCACCTCGAGCATCACCATCAAGTTTGGTTAGAACTACACCTGTAATACCAACACCATCTTCAAAGGCCTTGGCAACATTTACTGCGTCTTGACCAATCATTGAGTCAATAACAAACAGCACTTCATCAGGATCGGTAGCTTTTCTGATGTCGTTTGCCTGTTTCATTAGTTCTTCATCAATACCAAGGCGACCTGCGGTGTCAACGATTACTACTGAGAACTGTTTTTGCTTAGCGTGCTTGATGGAATCTTTAGCAACACTTACAGGGTTACCTTTGCCATTACCAACTTCAGGAGCAAATACTGGAACTCCAACTCGTTCACCAATGACCTGTAGCTGGTTTACGGCATTAGGTCTTTGTAGATCACAGGCAACAAGCAAAGGAGTCTGGCCTTGCTCTTTGAGCCACTTAGCTAACTTTCCAGCGAGGGTTGTTTTACCAGAACCTTGCAAACCTGCCAGCATGATTACGGTTGGTGGGTTCTTAGCAAACTGTATTCTTCTTGCTTCCCCACCCAAGATAACAATCAGTTCTTCTTGAACAATCTGAACAACCTGTTGAGCAGGGTTTAATGCCTTAGAAACCTCATCGCCTAGTGCTCGCTCACGAACGGCGGTGATAAAAGTCTTGACCACTTCAAGAGCAACGTCAGCTTCAAGTAAGGCTTTTCTGATTTCTCTGAGAGTTGAATCGATGTCTGCAGCAGAGAGCTTACCCTTGGCACGTAAACCCTTAAACGTCTCTAATAAACGATCTGAAAGATTTCCAAACACTAGTTCTCACCTACTAACCCAATTGCAAACTCTTTGGCATCAAAGAAGCCAAAGTCATTGATACCTTCACCGACACCCACTAGTTTGACAGGAATATTCAACTGATCTTGGATTGCATAAACAATTCCACCCTTAGCGCTGCCATCTAACTTGGTAAGGGCGATACCGGTAACTGAAGCAACCTCAGTAAATGCCTTCGCCTGAGTCATAGCATTCTGACCGGTAGTTGAATCTAGAACCAAGAGAACTTCACTAATTGGTAACTGCTTTTCAATAACTCTTCTTATCTTGCCTAGCTCATCCATCAAGCCTTGCTTATTCTGTAAACGTCCTGCGGTATCGATGATCAGCACATCACTGCCATTAGCAATAGCTTTTTCAACAGTTTCGTAGGCAACCGCAGCCGGGTCTTGGCCCTCAGATACTGGCTTTACTATCTCTGAACCAGATCGACTAGCCCAAGTTTCAAGTTGTTCAACGGCAGCCGCCCTAAAGGTGTCTGCAGCTCCTAGTGTTACCTTGGCTCCGCCTTCAACTAAGTAGTTAGCTAACTTACCGATGGTGGTGGTCTTACCTGCACCGTTAACTCCAACCACCAAGATCACATAAGGCTGTTTGCCTGAGTCTAGATTAAGTGCAGCATCTGTTCTAGACATCTTCTCAGTAAGTAGTTCAGTAAGGATTGCTTTGAGTTCAGATTCTGTTCTAGCACCAGACTTCTTTGCTCGAATCTTCACTTCAGCAACAATTGCTTCAGCTGCAGAAACACCAAAGTCAGCCTGAATTAAAACATCTTCAAGCTCCTCCAAGCTCTCAACATCAAACTTGATTCTTGAAAACACAGCTTTGAAACCTTTAGTTAAGTTTCTTTTCGGAAGCTCGACCTTTACAAGTTCTTGAGGAGCATGAGGAACAACAGCTTCGACGAATACTTCTTGCTCTTGGACTACTTGTTCTTCAACAGCTTGGTCGGCTGCTTGGTCCTTTTTGCGCCAGAACTTCAAGCCAGCCAAGGTTAGTCTTCGCTAACTTCTAGACGCTGGCTAACAACAGCACTGATGCCGTCTTGACGCATTGAAACACCATAGAGAGCATCGGCAATTTCCATAGTTCTCTTCTGGTGAGTAATGATCACTAACTGAGATGACTTCTTTAGATCCAAGAAGATATCCAATAGACGACCTAGGTTGGCATCATCAAGGGCCGCTTCAACCTCATCGAGAACATAGAACGGCGAAGGGCGCGCCTTGAATATTGCTACCAGTAGGGCTAGGGCTGCAAGGGAACGCTCACCACCTGATAGCAAACTCAATCTTTCAATACGCTTACCGGCTGGCTTGACGTTTACTTCAAGACCAGTTGTGAGCATGTTGTCGTGATCGGTTAGATAGATAGAACCAGTTCCACCAGGGAATAGCACTGGGAATACTTGCTCGAAAGCTCTCTTGGTATCTTCAAAAGCCTCTTCGAAGATGGATTGCATCTTGCTGTCTAGTTCCTTGATGATATCCATGAGATCTGCTCTGGTCTGAGTGAGGTCAGTTAATTGCTCGGTTAGGAACTTATGTCTTTGTTCAAGAGCCGCAAACTCTTCAAGCGCAAGTGGGTTTACTCGACCCAGACGCTCAAGAAGGCGTTCTGCTTCATGCAATCTCTTCTGCTGTTCTGATTTGACGAAAGGCTTAGGAGATTCAGGGTTTTCTGGATCTGGAATTAGCTGGTCAGGTCCATACTCATTGACCAATACTTGCTGATCTAAAGCCAAGTCTTCGCTTGCCTTAGAGACGAGGTTGGCTAAGTTAAGTCGCTTCTCATGGTTGGAAAGCTCAATGTCGTGAACTGTTTGAGTAAGAGCAGACAATCTGTTCTGCACAGTAGCGGTTTCACCGCGAAGACGAACTAGCTCTTCGTTTTGGTTGCGACGCTTACTCTCAAGATCATGCAGGGCAAGCTTGGCAACCTGAGCTGACTTCTCAATTGCTGTGATGGCAACTGGAAGCAGTTCCAGAACATTCTGAGCGCTGGCTAGCTGTGTTGCCTGAAGCCTGGCTGCTGCCTTAGATCTTTCAATGGCATCTAGGGCATCACCGATCTGTGAGCGTAGAGATGCAGCTCGTTCTGTTTCGACTCTTAGGCGGTCTGTTGCCGAACCCAGTTCTACTTTGACATCAAGTTCCTTTTGTCTTGAGTTATCAAGAGCTAGGGCTAGATCTACTCGAGCTGAAGTGTCTAAGTTAGGTCGCTCACGCTTAGAGAACTCTTCGTGCATTTCAGTTGATAGCTTCACAGCTTGCTGAGCCACTGCAATACCTTCACGAGCAGTGTCAGCAACTCTTTCAAGACGAGCTCTTTCAGCATCAAGTGCTTCAACCTGAACTCTTAGACGACCAAGCTTTTCAGCGTGTGATGCAAGTTCTGCATCGTTTTTCTTGAGCTCAGCTAGAGCACGTGCAGTTTGCTCTTTAGCGGTGGTCTCTTGAGATCTAGCAGTGTTAAGTTCTGCTCTAAGTCTTTCGATGCTAGTAGTCACATCAGCAAGTGCGGATTCAGCACTGTCACGCTCGGCAACTAGCTCAACCTTTGAAGGCTTCTGTCCTGATCCACCTCTAATTACTGACTCAGTTAGAACATCACCTTCCTTGGTGATTACTACTAGTTTGTTGGCACTTGGCTCTGCTGCGTAAAGAGCACGCGCTGCACCAATGTCATCAACAATTACAACGTTGACCAGGTTGGCAAGAATTCCTGTTGGCGCATCAACAACATCAACGGCGTTTCTAGCACCAGAGATTTGAGGCAAGTTAGTTGGCTTGATCTTGCTCTGAATATCTGCAACAACAAGCTCAACTCGACCACCGTTATTACCCTTGAGGTGCTCAATCGCCGCAAGAGCATCAGATCTGTTATCAGCAACAATTGCATCGGCAAGGGTTCCCAAAGCTGCTGAGATAGCTGCTTCGTAACCTGCATCAATACGCATGTGTGAGGCAACTAGGCCTCTAATACCTTGGAGACCTGCAGAGTTAAGTTCTGTAGTTCCATCTTTTTGCTCAAGGGTTAGATTCAGAGCATTGCGCTTAGCTAGAAGTGAATCTCTTTCACGCTCTGCTGTGTGAAGTTCATCTCTAAGCGATTCAATCTTTGCTGAAACGGAAGTTACTTCATTCTGCGCTTTTTCATATTGCTGCTCATAGGTGCTATCAGCAGGTGAGGCAAAACTGAGTTCTGATTCCAGTGCTTCATAACTGCCAACAGCTGCCTGGTGTCTTGAGTTAGCTTCTTGAAGGGCATCCTCGTGACGAGAAAGTTCTTCTTGAGAGGAAGCTAGTTTTGCCTTGGTTAGGTTTACATCTCCGGCAAGGCGTGCAAGCTCCGCATCAAAGGCAGCAATCTCGACACTTCTTTGAGCAGCTTGGTTATCAAACTCTTCAAGAATAGATCTAGCTTCATCACGTAACAGCACAGCATCTCGAAGTGCACCACGAAGAGTTTCAACTGCAACATTGAGTTCAACAACACTTGAATCTGCTGCTTTAGCCTCTGCCTCAATGGCAGCAGGATCAACCTGTGATGCATTCAATGTCTTTTGAGAAGTGAGCAGAGCAACCCTTTGATTAGCGATTGCCAACATGGTGCGGAACTTTTCAGTCACAGTGTCGAAAGCGAAGGCAAGAGATCTTGCCTCTTCAACTTCACTAGACATCTGCTGGTTCTCAAGTTCAGTAAGTCTTGACGTGTTTTCATCTAACTGCTGTTTGAGTATGTTCTTTTCAGCTTTTCTATCAGCTTCAGACTGTGAAGTTTGATCTAAGCCTTTTAGTAATTCAACAACCTCTGCAGCCATCAATCTTGCTTTGGCATCTCTAACAACAGAGGCAATACCTTGAGCTTGACGAGCAGTTTCAGCTTGCTGACTTAGAGGCTTTAGTTGTCTTCTAACTTCCCCAGCTAAATCGTTTAGACGAGTTAGGTTTCCCTGCATCGCTTCTAGCTTGCGCTCAGTCTTTTCTTTTCTTCTGCGGTGCTTCAAGATACCGGCAGCTTCTTCAATAAAGCCACGACGCTCTTCAGGTGTTGCTCTTAGCACACCATCAAGCATTCCTTGGCCAACGATGACGTGCATCTCACGACCGAGACCGGTATCGCTTAGCAGTTCTTGAACATCAAGTAGTCGACAAGGCTCACCATTGATTGCATACTCAGATCCACCATTTCTAAACAGTGTTCTTGAGATAGTAACTTCGGTGTAATCAATTGGTAGAGCACCATCGGTGTTATCAATGGTTAGAGAAACTTCTGCTCGGCCTAGTGGACCTTTAGTTGCGGTACCAGCGAAGATGACATCTTCCATCTTTCCACCGCGTAGAGTCTTAGCTCCCTGCTCACCCATTACCCAGGCAAGAGCATCAACGACGTTAGATTTACCTGAACCGTTAGGTCCCACGACCGCGGTTACACCTTTTTCAAGGATAAAAGTCGTTGGATTTGCGAACGACTTAAAGCCCTTGAGGGTCAGGCTTTTCAGATGCAAAACGGTTCGCTTTCGTTGGAGGGTGTAAAGGCTAAAAGCCTAAACAATAGGGGTCTTTATAAAAATTACCTTATCTGAGAGCCTCACTTTGCCGTAAAGCCATATTTGCCTACAGATAAGGCTACTTACCGCCTAAGACGTTGGCAGGATGGGCAGAAATGGGACCCTCGGTTCATCCAGTTCTCTCTTTTTATGGCCCTACCGCACCTTTTACAAGGTAATCCGGTAAGCCCATAGGCATTGAGGCTAATGCTGAAATAGCCCGATTCTCCATTGATGTTCTTGTATTGCTCATCAAAGCTCGTGCCCCCAGCCTCACAGGCATTGGCTAGCACCACTCTGACGTGCTCTAAAAGTTCCTTAGCCTTTGGCTTAGATATAGAGGCAGCTGGCTGGTCATAGTGAATCTTGGCTAGCCATAGCGACTCATCGGCATAAATATTCCCAATACCGCTAAGCACGCCCTGATCCAACAACACTCTCTTGATACCCGACTGCTTCTTCTTGAAGAGCCTCAAGACTTCATCAACACTAAAGACAGGGTCTAGGGGATCTCTTGAGATGTGAGCTACCTGGTTGGGAATCATATTCACCCAAGACTCTCCTGAATGATCTTCTCCGCTATATCCACCTGGAAAACCATCAGCGGTTGGTTCCATCAGATCGATAGCTAAAGAGCCAAAGATTCTCTGATCAACAAATCTGAGTTCATACTTACTACCATCTGAAGCCTTGAGATAAATAGTCACCCTTGTTAGTGCATCTTCTGTAAAGCCAGGAGTTCTAAGCAACATCTGGCCACTCATACCTAGATGGCCAATTAGGGCGAGCTGTGGTTCATTCTTTTTTCTATTCAAAGGAAGCCAGAGAAACTTACCTCTACGAACAGCAGCTTGAATAGTTCGACCAGTTAGAGTGTCAACAAAATCCCCTGAAGAAGCTGGATGACGTTTCAAGCTTCTAGCATCATGAACTTTGATCTTGGTTACTTTTGCTCCAGCAACAACTTCAGCAAGACCTGCTCTTACCGTTTCAACTTCTGGTAACTCGGGCATGACTAACCTCGAAGCGTTTTTAGTGCAGCGATAGCCGCCTGAGCTTCAGCAGCCTTACGAGTTCGCCCAGAACCTTTAGAAATACTTGAGCCATCAACAATAACTTCCGCAAAGAAAGTTCTATCGTGATCAGGACCTTGATGAGTCACCTCAAAAACCGCTTCTGATTTACCTTGAGTTTTTAGGACATCACTCAGAACAGTTCGAGGCTCTGATGTTTCTAGAAGTTCATCTTCAGAACTCAGCAGAGGTAGCACCAGGGTGTCGATGATTGTTTTGGCAGGAGCTAATCCCCCAGATAAATACGCTGCTCCAATGATGGCTTCAAAAGTGTCAGCAAGAATATTCGTTTTGTTTCTGCCATCTGTAGAGATCTCGCCTTTGCCAAGACGTATGAACTCTCCAAGGCCAATTTGGTTAGCAGCGATAGCTAAAGTTTTTGCAGACACCGTTGCACTTCTAAGTCGAGAGAGTGAACCTTCATCTAGATCTGGATTCTCTGCATAAACATGCCCCGTTACAACAAAACCCAACACTGAATCGCCTAAAAACTCTAGGCGTTCGTTGTTGGGTATTTTGCCGTTTTCGTAAGCGTAAGAACTATGAGTTAGAGCTAACTCGAGCAGTTCGGCTTCAATACTTATGCCAAGTCTTTGAGTGAGCAAGGCGTAGTTCAAGGTGTGAACCGAAGTTTAGGCGTCTGCTACCTTGCGGCCCTTGTACTCGTAGAACTGAACAACGCCATTAGCGTCTTCTACGGCACGAGCACGGTGAGGCAAGCTGTATACGGTCTTACCGTTTTCGACAGTCTTAACTAACTGTGTGTTAGTTGCAATCCATGCTGAACGACGGTGACGAGTGTTTGATCTCGATAGGCGTCTCTTTGGTACTGGCATCAGTCTTCACTTTCTTGAGCAAGTTTCTTCAATTCATTCCACCGCGAATCAATCGGGGCTTCATGAGCGTGATCCGGATCTTCATTCAACCTAACACCACATTCAGCACACAGACCAAGACAGTCTGCACTACAAATTGGGGTGAACGGAAGATTGAGAACTACCGAATCAATGATTATTGGTTCCAAGTCGATTTGTTCGCCTTGAATGACCAAGTCATCTTCTACCTCTAAAGAATAGGCGAAAAGCTCTTGAATATCTACCTGAACCGGCACAGTGACTGGCTCTAAGCATCTGGAGCATTCAGCCTGGGCTATGGTTTTGAGCCCACCAGAGACATAAATGCCCTCGTGAACGCTCTCCAAACGCAGCTTTAGGTTGATATTCTCGCCCTTTTGGACCTGGGCTAACCCCTCGCCTAGCTTGGCTTCTAAGGGCACAACGCTCTCAAGCTCACGCATGTGGCCTGGCTTGTGCATGAGATCATGCACTGGAATAAGGAATGTACTCATTAGTTAGATAAAGCCTTTACTACCTCTGCTGGGACATATTTACTGATGTCTCCCCCAAGATCAAAGACCTGCTTGACCAAAGATGAGGAAACAAAGCCATGGGTTGGATCTGCTGGAATAAAGATAGTTTCAATGCCACTTAGATCTCTGTTGACCTGAGCCATAGGCAATTCATAGTCCAAATCAACATTGGTTCTAACACCCTTGACCAGAGCATCTGCCCCTAAGTCTTTGCAGTAGTCAACCAATAATCCAGTATCTAAAGAGCTGACTACGTAGTTACCTGGCTTGCCATTGAGAATCTCAGTGATTAGCTCGACTCTTTGAGCAGTTGTAAGCCTTGGGTTCTTTGCTGGATTATGAACAACCACGATGTGGACTGTGTCAAACATCTTGGCAGCACGGGTAGCGATATCTAAATGACCGTAGGTGAAAGGGTCAAAGGAACCTGGATAAAGGGCAATGGCCATGAGATTAGGTTAGCCGACTATGACTTAGTTAGAAAGTCTTGTCTTTGCTTATCTAGCTGCTCGAGGCAGAGCGCTAGGTCCTGATGCTTCTCAAGGGTTGGATCTTCATCAAATATCTCAATGACCTCAGCCCTAGCCTCTTGAATCATCTTGCTATCGGCTAGTACGCGAAGGAGCTTCAGGCTGGATCGGCCACCAGATTGATTAGCGCCAAGCACATCGCCTTCTCGTCTAAGTTCAAGGTCAATCTCACTTAGCTTGAAGCCATCGATTGTTGCAGCAACTGCATTGACCCGCTCAAGTGCTAGTGAATCCTTCTCAGCACTTGTCAGCATTAGGCAAAGTCCTGGTAATCCACCACGACCAACACGACCACGCAACTGGTGTAACTGTGAAACACCGAATCTATCGGCATCCAAGATCACCATGGTGGTGGCATTAGGAACATCCACACCAACTTCAATGACTGTTGTTGAGACAAGAACATCAATCTCTTTATTGCTGAATGCAGTCATGATTTCGTTCTTCTCTTCGGAAGATTGCCTGCCATGAAGAACTGAGATACGTAAGCCTTGAAGAGCAGGGTTTTTCTTTAGAGCCTCAGCAACACCAATTGCTGCTGCCAATGGTCTTTTAGGTTTAGGAGTTATTCCTTCGGCTAAGAACTCTTCCTCTTCTTGAGCGGCCCCACCGCTAGCGATAAGTTCTTCACCTTCATCAGACTCGTCAATGCGAGGGCAGACCACGAAGGCTTGTCGGCCATTACTTACTTCTTCAGCAACTCGTTGCCAGACTCTGGCAACCAAGGCTGGTTGGTCATCTGTAATCACGTGGGAAGTGATTGCCTGTCTGCCTGCAGGAAGCTCAGTAAGTATTGAAACGTCAAGATCTCCAAAGACTGTCACAGCAAGAGTTCTAGGAATTGGTGTTGCTGTCATAGTCAAAACATGAGGAGGTAACTTACCTTTTAGCCTTAGAGCTTCTCTCTGGTCAACACCAAAGCGATGCTGCTCATCTATGACAATTAGTCCTAGATCAAAGAACTCAACCTTGCTTGCAAACAAAGCATGTGTGCCAACAACTATCTTGGCTTTGCCTGAAACCATGTTCAACAAAGCAGTCTTTCGATCTGCTGCATTTAGTTGACCGGTTAGAAGAGTGAGTCCAAGTTCTTTCGCAAGAACTGGACCAAGTGTTCGTTCTATTGATTTGTAATGCTGAGCTGCTAGAACTTCAGTTGGCGCAAGTAAAGCTGACTGACCTTGGCTATCTGCAACGGTGAGCATTGCTCGAACAGCAACCAGAGTCTTACCTGAACCAACTTCACCTTGAAGCAGCCTGTTCATTGGATGAGATTGAGATAGGTCTTCAGCTATCTGATTGCCGATCTCAACCTGACCCTTGGTAAGTGTGAACGGAAGGTTTGCATCAAACTCTGAAAGGAAACCTTTTTCTCCAGAGACTCGAGCTGTGCTTTGTTGATGTCTGTTTTCTAATCTTCGTTTCACCAAGGTTGCCTGAAGAATGAATGCTTCGTGATACCTCAAAGTATCCCGAGCAGCCATCCAATCTCCCATGTTGGTTGGCTGATGAATCTTTACGATGGCATCATGCAGATCTAGTAGATCGTGCTTCTTTCTCAGTTCCTCAGGAACTTCATCTTGGATGGTTGGAACAACATCTAAAACTACTCGCATAGCTCTTTGAATCATCCAGGTTGAACAGGTTGATGATGCTGGGTAAATAGGTATGGGTAACTCAGCCCAAGCCTTAGCAACCTCATCATCTATCTCATCGCCAAAGAGTTCATAGTCTGGATGTGCCAGCTGGAGTTTGTTTTGGTAACTACCAATCTTTCCCGCCCAAAGACCTCTAACGCCTGGCTTTAGTTTTTGAGCACGCCAAGCTTGATTGAAGAAGGTGGCTGTTACAAAGCCTTGCCCATCGGTTAGTTTTACTTCAAGGATTACGCCTGATTTGCCCTTCATGCGTCGCTCAGTTACTTCAACAACATCAGCCACTAGCGTCACTGTTTCACCAACAGGAATCTCTTTGATTGGGGTTAGTTCTCCCCTTGCTGAGTATCTCCTTGGGTAATGCTGGAGTAAATCTGCTGCTGTCTTGAGCCCTAGGTTCTTAGCCAACGCCTTAGCGGTCTTGTCGCCTATCAGGCGATCTATAGGCGTTTGGGGTAAAAGCATGCCTCAATCTTCCCCCAACCCAAGGACAAGTTAGGCTAGCAACACTATGACCAGAATCATTGGCGGAATCGCCGGCTCCAGAACACTAGCCTCTCCAGCAAAAGTAACTAGACCAACTAGCGACCGAATTAGGGAGAGCATCTTCAACAGACTTGAAGCCTTAGACCTTATAGATGGCGCGGATGTCCTAGATCTCTATGCCGGAACAGGTGCTCTAGGCTTTGAAGCTGCTAGCCGTGGAGCAAGATCACTCCTGCTTGTTGAAAACAACAAGCAGGCTCTGGGTGGCATCATTACCAACCAGAGAATGATCAAGGCAGCACTTCAAAAGGAAGAACTGGACTGTGACATTAGAGCTGAAGGCAAAACAGTAGCTAGTTACCTAGCAACTTTCTCGAGCAAGTTTGACTTAGTTTTCATTGACCCTCCTTATGAAGTTTCAAACACTGACATCAACGAAAACCTAACTGCTCTACTTCCTCATCTAAAAGAGGACGCACTGATTATCTTGGAGAGATCTTCCAGGACTCCAATGCCGGAACTACCAGAAGGACTAAAAGTTACTGAAGAAAAGTCATATGGCGACACTGTCGTCTATTGGCTAGAAAGTGAGTAGCAATTGATTGAACCTATTAAGACTCAGTGGTCAAAGATTCAAGCAATGGCTCTAGCTCGAGCATTTAGCTTGCTTGGAACAGAACTTACTATTTTCACTCTTGTCTTTAGAGAGAAAGATCAAGGGCCAGCTGCTGTTGCTGCTTTGTTCATTGTTGGAACTATTCCTGTGATTCTCTTTTCTCCACTAGCTGGAACTATTGCCGATCGCTTCAGCACAAGACAGGTAATCCCTCCGCTTTCCATCATTGGTGGAGCTGCTGTGTTTACTCTTTCACTGCCACTAGATACATGGGCTATCTGGGTTCTGCTTTTCATAGCTAATACTTGTGCCTCCATTGTTGGCCCAACCTGGGGCAAGCTCACCCCAACACTTGCGAAGAAGGAAGACATCGGAAGAGCGATGGGAACCATCCAGAGTTACTTCTCTATTGCTGGATTGTTCGGACCTGCAGTGGCAGGATTCCTGGTCAAGCAAACCGGCTATGTAATCACATTCATTATTGATGGTGTATTCACAACTTTGATTGCAGTAGTTCCATATCTGATCAAAGTGAATCACAAGCCTGAAGCCCTCAAGGAGGGGGAGAAAACTGATATTGCTGAGGGCTTTAAGTTCATGATGAACAATCGACTTTTGCGAGCACTTGTAATTATGGTCTTTGGCATGGTGCTTTGCATGAGCGTTGTAAATGTCGGAGATGTATTCCTGCTGACGGATATCCTGGGTGCTGACTCTTTGATTTACGGTTTCGTTGGTACTGGATTTGCCATTGGAACACTCATATTCAGTGCCATAGCAGGTGCTAAGAAAGTGAAGCCGAGATCAGAACTAATCATTCTTGGCTACGGAATGGCTGTCCTATCGCTATCTGGATTTGCTGTTGGTCTAGCTCCTAACTACTGGGTGGTTATGGCAGTTTGGTTTGTTGCTGGTATGGCTAATGCCACCATCAACAGCTATGGCGTTGGAATGATGATCAAAGAAACCCCGCATGAGGTTCAAGGCCGTGTATTTGCAGCCTTCGGTGCGGTGATCTCTGTGGCCAGCATTGGCTCTATGGGAGTTGCCGGAGGGTTGATTGATCTATTCGGTGTACGGGAAGTGTTCATGATTGCAGGCTTGCTAGCATTCACAGCGTTCTTAGGTCTATTCCCAACTGTTTATAAGGAACAGACAAAGATAATTAAGGCTAGTTCAGCTGCCTAACAGTCTGACCGATGTATAGCTGCTGAGGTCTACCAATCTTGGTAGATGGGTCGTGGTTCATTTCACGCCAGTGAGCAATCCAACCAGGAAGTCTTCCCATAGCAAATAGTGTGGTGAACATTCTGGTTGGGAAACCCATTGCCTTGTAGATAACACCGGTATAGAAGTCAACGTTTGGATAAAGCTTTCTAGAGATGAAGTACTCATCAGCTAATGCAGCTGCTTCTAGTTCCTTAGCGATGTCTAGTAGTGGGTCACTCACACCAAGATCAGCAAGCACTCGATCTGCAGTTGCTTTAACGATTGTGGCTCTCGGGTCCATGTTCTTATATACACGGTGACCAAAGCCCATTAGCTTGATGCCATCTTCTTTGTTCTTTACTCGCTCAACAAACTTCTGAACTGATTGACCAGAGTCTCTGATGCTTGCAAGCATTTCAAGAACAGCCTCGTTTGCTCCACCGTGTAGCGGGCCAAACAGTGCACTAACTCCAGCAGACACCGATGCGAATAGGTTGGCTTGCGATGAACCAACAAGACGAACAGTTGAAGTTGAACAGTTCTGCTCGTGATCTGCATGCAGAACTAGAAGTGTGTCTAACGCTTTAGTGATTACTGGGTTCTGAACGAAAGGTTCAGCCATGTTGCCAAAGCTCATGCGTAGGAAATTCTCCACGTAACTCAATGAGTTATCTGGATATAGCAGTGCTTGACCTAGTGCGTTTTTGTGTGAGTAAGCAACAAGAGTAGGAAGTTTTGCGAGAAGACGAACAGTTGATAGTTCAACCTGGTAGTCATCGTGAGGGTTTAGTGAATCTTGATAGAAAGTTGAAAGAGCAGAAACGCTTGCAGAAAGAACAGACATTGGGTGTGCTGCCTGAGGCATTGAGTGGAAGATATTCTTTAGATCTTCGTGAATCAAAGTGTGTCTGCTTAGGCGCTCTTCCCAAGCAGATAGTTCTTGAGCGTTTGGTAGTTGCCCATAAATCAAAAGGTATGCAGTTTCAACAAAACTCTTTGAACCGGCTAGCTGCTCAATTGGGTAACCACGATATCTTAGGATTCCAGATTCACCGTCGATGTATGTGATGGCAGATCTTGTACTTGCGGTGTTAACAAACCCGATGTCGTAGGAGTTCAAACCTGTTGAGGCATTAAGTTTGGAAAAGTCAATTACTGAGTCACCGTCGGTGGCTTGAATGATAGGGAAATCTGCAGTTCCACCTGGGTAATTCAGGGTGACTTTAGAGGTGTTCTCTTCTGACAAAACTTGCTCCTGTGATTCTTTTTGGCTAGTGAGTTAACCCTAGGGCATTGGTCAATCTAGCGGCACCCTCAGCAACCTTCTCATCTGAGGCGGTGATGGAGAACCTGACGTACTTACTTCCCTGTGACTCATAGAACTCGCCTGGCACCACCAAGATCCCTAGCTCAGCCATCTTGGTAACAGTAGCCCAGCAGTCTTCGCCTAGGGTTGCCCACAGATACAGCCCTGCTTCTGAATCAGCTATCTCAAAGCCATAAGCCTTGACTGCCGCTAGAAGAACTTCTCGTCTCTTGCGGTAAATCTCACGCTCTACGGCAACATGCTCTTCATCGTTCAGGGCAGCAATAACTGCCTTTTGAACTGGAGCAGGCATCATCAGCCCACTGTGCATTCTAATGTTCACGATTGGTTTGATTAGGTTCTCAGGTCCTGCAACAAAAGCTGCTCGGTAACCAGCTAGGTTTGATTGCTTACTCAGTGAGTAAACAGCAAGCAAGTTATCGTATGAGCCTTCACAGACTCTTGGATCTAGTACTGATGGAATTCGTTCTTCTGCCCATCTTCCCCAACCTAGCTCGGCATAACATTCATCGCTTGCAAGAACCGCTCCTAGTTCACGAGCTCTCTTCACACACGCTTTCATCTGTTCAACATCTAACACTCGACCGTCAGGGTTTCCTGGTGAGTTAATCCAAATCAGTTTGGTTTTCTCAGGCCACTTAGCTGGATCTTCCTCGCTAATAATTTCTGCACCACATAAAGCAGCGCCAACAACATAGGCGGTGTATGCAACAGAAGGTTGGATAACCACATCGCCTTTACCAAGACCAAGCATGAGAGGTAGGAATGAAATGAATTCTTTAGAGCCAATAGTTGGCATTACTTGATCTGCTGTTAGTTCAACTCCACGTCTTCTGCCAAACCATTCAGCTACTGCTGCTCTGAACTCTAGAGAACCTGCAGTTGATGGATAACCAGGAGCATTAGTTGCATCTCTAATGGCATCTTGAATAATTTTTGGAGTTGGATCAACCGGAGAGCCGACACTTAGATCAACCATGCCATTGGCATGCTTTTCAGCAATCGCTTGATATGGCTTTAGTTTCTGCCACGGATATTCCGGCAAGCGATCAAACATTGTTTAGACCTGAGGCGGAAGAGCTGTGATCACTTCGTGATCGCCTTCAATAGGACCTACCTTGGCAGCACCGCCAGGAGAACCTACTGTGTTAAAGAATTCAACGTTGGCCTTGTAGTAATCAGCCCACTGAGCAGGAAGGTCATCTTCGTAGTAGATAGCTTCTACAGGACAAACTGGCTCACAAGCGCCACAGTCAACACACTCGTCTGGGTGGATGTAAAGCATGCGGTCACCTTCGTAGATGCAGTCAACAGGGCACTCAGCAATACATGCTTTGTCTTTGACATCAACACAAGGTAGAGCAATTACGTAAGTCACTTATAAATCCTTTTCAGCTTTGAATCAATTATCTCTCTAGAGGTGCGCTCTTTTGGATCTAGCACGCCATTTAGCGACATCAATCTTTGGAAAGACTGCTGCAACAATACAGATAGCTAAAGCAAAGAAGACATACCTGTTACCGTACTTATCATTCGCGATAAAGGCATCAAATGTTTCGTGTCTAGAAAGCCACCAGATTGAGATGATCATGCCTGCATTCAAAAGGTAGATTGCACCTCGAGAGTTACGGAAAGTCCTAAGGCCAAAGGCAATAGATGCAGTGGCACCTAGAGCTAGATAAAGTCCTAAAGGAGACTGTCTTTCATTAGCGGCTACTACGTTGTGCACAAAAGCACCGGCATAACCCAGCAGGATTCCAAGTGGCAAGCCGAACAACGCTCTGAAAGCAGGCTTGAACCAAGGTAAGAAGTTTGGGCTTGCCTGGCGCAAACGCTCAGGGTCAGTGAACTTGAATTCAATTCCTGATGCAACAGAATATGTATCTCTCTTGAGAGTCACCTGACTTGCATGAGCCTGAAGAGCTGCCTTCTTTATCTCTGCAGTCTTCTCTCCCCCGATAACAACTGTTGCGCGCTCACCTGGTTCTGAGATTACCCAGAATGTTGGCTTTTTACCTCGCACTGATTTGCGATATCTTCTCATCGCCATCGCGGTAGCGTCGTGAGCCTTCTTGTGATCAGGGTGGCCGTAACCACCTTTTGAGTTATAGGTAATAACTGCATCTGGTTTGAAAGAAACCATGCTCTGGTAAATGTCGTCGGCAACCACAGGAATTGACACTGCAGCTAATGACATTTGATCCAGTCTCAGTGGAGTAGTTGGAACCCCTAGGTTTCCAATACGCATCCCGCTGTCTCGATATGCTCTGGTTCCTGCAAACTTGTAATTTGTTACACCGAGGGCAGCCATCGCGTTTTTTAGTTCTCCCGCTCTAAAGGCACCCATGGCTGCTGGATTTGCTTCTAGCGATTTGAGCTCTTCTAGTTTCGCTCTGCCTCGTTCACCTCTGGTCAAGGTAAGTAGAGATACTTCTGCTCCACGCTCAATGGCATCAGCGATAACGTGACCGGTTTGAAGGCTCTCATCATCTGGGTGAGCATGGACTAAAAGGATTCTTTTAGCGCTGAAAGTTTGTTTGGCCATAGAAAAACCTTAGTTCAGTTCTGCCTGCCGTTGACCTAACTCCGTGCTTAGGGTATCTTTAGTTAGGTAACCCTAACTTCGAATGGTCTGATAACCATCGCGAAAGGAAATAGTGCTCGCAAACTTCTTAATCGGCCTTAGAGAAGGCCTAGAAGCCTCCCTAATCGTAGGTATTTTGGTTGCCTACCTCAACAAAACAAACAACAAAAAAGGCGCTATTGCCGTGCTTTGGGGCACTTTAGCGGCAATTCTGGTCTCCATAGTGGTCGGTATCGCCCTCACTATCTTCGTTTCCGTAGCGCCTGAAGGCATCAACGAAATGATTGCCGGCCTGGCCTCTATCGTGGCCGTTGTCTTTGTGACCTGGATGATCTTCTGGATGTCTGCCCAGAGCCGAGCCCTAGCTGGAGAATTACACAAAAAGATTGACCTTGCGGCAACCTCAACATTCACCCTTGTAGGTGTTGCCTTCTTCGCAGTTATCCGTGAAGGTGTTGAAACCTCAGTCTTCCTATGGAGTTCATCTCGAGCAGCCGGTGATGACACCAACCCGGTGCTGGGAGCGACCCTAGGTCTTCTAGTGGCAGCAGCTCTTGGCTACCTGATCTACCGCGGAGCACTAAAGCTAAACATCAGCAAGTTCTTCAGATACACCGGAGCATTCTTGATTCTGGTTGCCGCAGGAATTCTTGCCTATGGTGTGCACGAACTACAAGAAATTGGTTGGTTCCCATTCCTAACTGAAAAGGCATATGACGTAACTGGAATTATTCCTAAGGACAGCATTGTTGATGTATTGCTTAGAGGAACAGTTAGCTTTAGATCTGCTCCTGCCATTCTTGAATCAGTAGTCTGGTTTGCTTACCTAATCCCGGTTACATACATTTACCTGAGACCTACTAAAAAGAACTAGATAAAAAGAAAATGGACCTCAGTCAATGAGGTCCATTTTTTATTTCTAATACTTATTAGCCAGCTGCGTTTTCGTTGGCACGCTTCTTAGCAGAAGTGTTACGAGCACGAATGTTGGCATCTAGTTCCACCTTGCGGATGCGAGTTCCTTCAGGAGTAACCTCAACACACTCATCTTCACGAGCAAACTCTAGGCACTCTTCCAAAGACATCTTGCGAGGAGGGGTTAGTGCTTGGAATTCATCGCTTGAAGATGCGCGCATGTTGGTGAGCTTCTTCTCTTTAGTGATGTTCACATCCATGTCATCAGCTCTAGAGTTTTCACCGACAACCATACCTGCATAAACTTCACTGGTCGGCTCAACAAAGAATGAACCACGCTCTTGCAGAGCAATCATCGCAAACGGTGTTGCAACTCCCGCGCGGTCAGCAACAAGTGATCCGTTGATACGTGTAACAATCTCTCCAGCCCAAGGCTCATAGCCTGCGGAAATAGCGTTCGCAATACCGGTTCCCTTGGTGGTGGTTAGGAACTCAGTTCTGAATCCAATAAGTCCACGAGAAGGAACTAGGAACTCCATACGAACCCAACCGGTTGAGTGGTTCACCATGTTCTTCATGCGGCCCTTACGAGCAGCCATTAGCTGAGTCATAGGGCCTAGGAACTCTTCAGGAACATCTAGGGTCAGATCTTCAACTGGCTCGTGTAGCTTGCCATCAATCTTCTTGGTAACTACCTGAGGCTTACCAACAGTTAGTTCATAGCCTTCACGACGCATCTGCTCAACCAAGATAGCAAGAGCTAACTCACCACGACCTTGGACTTCCCAGGCATCTGGACGCTCAGTAGGCAAAACCTTTAGCGATACGTTACCGATAAGTTCGCGGTCCAAACGGTCCTTGACTAGACGAGCGGTAACCTTAGCTCCCTTTACTCGACCAGCCATTGGAGATGTGTTGATACCAATAGTCATCGAGATGGCTGGGTCATCAACAGTAATCATTGGAAGTGGACGAACATCGTTCGGGTCTGCGAGAGTTTCACCAATGGTGATGTTCTCGATACCGGCAACCGCAACAATGTCACCAGCAGAAGCTGATTCAGTTGGGAAACGATCAAGAGCTTTAGTCATTAGAAGCTCTGTGATCTTTACGTTTTGAGTTGTGCCATCTTGACGAACCCAAGCAACCTGCTGACCCTTGCGGATAGTTCCGTTGAAGATACGAAGAAGAGCAAGACGACCTAGGAATGGAGATGCGTCAAGGTTTGTAACGTGAGCTTGTAGTGGAGCTTCATCATCGTAAGTAGGAGCTGGGATGTGCTTCAAGATTGCACCGAACAGCGGCTCTAGGTCTTCACTGTCTGGCATCTCACCATCGTTTGGCTTATTCAAGCTCGCACGACCTGCACGACCTGATGCATAGATAACAGGAAGCTCAAGAATTGAGTCAATGTCAAGATCTGGAACATCTTCGTGAATATCAGATGCAAGACCTAGAAGAAGATCATGAGTTTCTTCAACAACCTCATCGATACGAGCATCAGGACGGTCAGTCTTGTTAACCAAAAGGATTACGGTTAAGTTCGCTTCCAATGCTTTACGCAAAACGAAACGAGTCTGCGGTAGTGGACCTTCAGATGCGTCGACTAGAAGAACTACCCCGTCAACCATAGATAGACCACGTTCAACTTCGCCACCGAAGTCAGCGTGACCTGGGGTGTCGATTACGTTGATAGTGATTTCTTTACCGTTAGCTGAGGCACCCTTATAAGAAATGGCGGTGTTCTTAGCAAGGATGGTAATACCCTTTTCACGCTCCAGGTCACCTGAGTCCATTAGACGCTCGCCTAGGTTAGCGTGGTCACCGAATGAACCGGTCTGGCGAAGCATGGCGTCAACCAGCGTGGTCTTGCCATGGTCAACGTGAGCCACGATTGCTACGTTACGGATGTCATCTCTTGATACTTGGGCCATTACTTTGGGTCCTTTAGGGCGTTGTTCAGCGCAAAACGAAAAGTCACTTCAACGCTTGATTGTTGGGGCTTCGGGCACGATGTGCAAGAGCCGTAGTGCTTAAAGTCTAACCGAGGCAGCCCTTAAAGCGTGCCTCGGTTAGTGAAGAGAATCTGAACAGATTATTAGTTGATTGAAGCCAAAAGCTTTGCTCTAGCCTCACGACGCTTCTTCTGTTCCTTAGGGTCTGGTACTGGAACAGCGGCCAAAAGGCTCTTGGTGTATAGCTCCTGAGGCTTGTTTAGGACTTGGTCACGAGGACCAACCTCAACAAGCTTTCCGTACTGCATAACTGCAATACGGTGAGCCAAGATGTCAACTACACCAATATCGTGGGTAATGAACAAACAAGCGAACTTTAGACGGTCCTGAAGTTCGGTTAGAAGCTCTAGGAATCTAGCCTGAACAGATACGTCAAGAGCAGATGTTGGCTCATCGGCAATCAAAAGCTTTGGTGAAAGAGCCAAAGCACGAGCAATACCTACACGCTGCTTCTGTCCACCAGATAGCTCGTGTGGGTATCGGTTACGGTATGAGCGAGGAAGTTCAACTGAATCCAGAAGTTCTTCAACAATTCTGTTCAATTCCTCACCCTTAGCTTCGCCAGCCAAAAGCAATGGTTCACCGATACTCTCACCGATAGGTAGACGAGGGTTCAGAGATGATGAAGGGTCCTGGAACACAATTCCTGTGTCGCGACGGATCATCTTTAGTTCTCTAAGCTTCTTGCCTGCAATGTTGTTGCCTAGGATTTCGATAGAGCCTGAGTGCACTGGAAGTAGTCCGATAGCGGCACGACCAACAGTAGTCTTACCAGAACCTGACTCTCCTACTAGACCTAGGATTTCACCTGGCTGAATGGAGAATGAAACACCATCAACTGCACGGAATGCTGGAATACGTCCACGCTTTGGATACTCAATAACCAAATCCTTGATTTCAAGAACTGGTTGAGCCTTAGCCGCTTCTGGAGCAAGGGTACGAACCTTTAGCGATCCAAGCTTAGGAACAGCAGCCAACAGGGATTGGGTGTAAGGGTGCTTTGGCTTGTTGAAGATAATGTCCGAAGTATTCTCTTCAACTGTGAGACCATCCTTCATAACCAAGATGCGGTCGCTCAAGTCGGCAACAACACCCATGTCGTGAGTAATCAAAAGAACAGCTGAGTTCAACTTGTCTTTTAGGTTACGCATAAGGTCAAGAATTTCAGCTTGAACAGTAACGTCCAAAGCAGTAGTTGGCTCATCAGCGATAAGAAGCGCAGGGTCACAAGCAAGTGACTGAGCAATCATTGCACGCTGACGCTGACCACCAGATAGTTGGTGAGGGTACTTGTCGAAAGATCGGGCTGGCTCTGGGATTTCTACCATTGTCAAAAGCTCGATTGCGCGCTCTTTGGCCTGGTTAGGTCCCATTTCAAAGTGGTTACGCAGAACTTCAACGATCTGGAAACCAACTGTGTAAACAGGGTTCAAAGCTGTCATCGGCTCCTGGAAGATGTATGCAACTTCTTTACCTCTGAACTTACGAAGCAGAGACAAAGGCTGGTTTAGCATTTCAACGCCTTTGACCTTGACGCTACCTGAGGTTCTAGCGTTAGAGGCAAGCAAGCCCATAAGACCCATGGCTGTGGTTGACTTACCGGAGCCTGATTCACCAACGATGGCTAAAACTTCACCGGCTGCTACTTCGAAGTTCATGTCGATAGCGGCTGGGTACCAAACACCCTCGACCCAGAACTCTACGTTGAATCCCTCGACTTTTAGAATCGGTTCTTTACTTGGCATCAGCTTAATTACCTTCCTTAGTGGCTGAAAATGGTGAAACTTTATTGCGGTCTGCGATAGTCTGACCAACATGGCTGACTCTTACATTTACAGAACCCGCAGTAATTGGATCTATTTGGCAATTACCGCCTTGGTTGGCATTCTCGCCACTGTTTCTTACATCTCTATTGACAACATCCAAGCTGGAGTTATCGCAGCAGTAAACACCATCGGTGTTTGTGCAATCTTGTGGGTAGTCATGATTCAACCCAAAATCGTGTACAGCAGTCAAGGAATTGAAATTCATAACCCATTCCAGACTGTGCATGTTGGTTGGCTTAGAGCTGAGGACTTTGTAACCAAGTTCTCTTTTACTGTTATCACTGCTGAAAAGAGATACTCGTCTTGGGCTGCTCCATCTTCCAGCAGAATCATTAGCCGCAACATCCACGACTCTGACTACAGAGGCACCGGACTTGAATCCAGAAAAGTCATAGCTACCAGCGACTCCCCTAGATCCGAGAGCGGAGCTGCTCTCATACTTGCTCTTAGATACAGCGAAAGCTCGGTTAAATCGGGTACCGCTGGCGAACACCTGGAAAGAAAAATCAACTTTCTTTCCATTGCCATTTGCGTAATCAGTATCGGAATACTGGTTTATACCCTTATTCAATGATCTTTACCTAGCTCTTGTTTACCTGAGCGCGAGTGCCGGTTTCAACAGCACGCTCTTTGCGACTGATTCTTCTTCTTTGGCGAGGGTCAAACGCATCGCGTAGACCATCTCCAACAAAGTTGATGCTTAGCGCAATAGCGATAATGATCACACCTGGCCACCAGAACAACCATGGCGCATAGATGAATTCACCTTGGTATGTAGAAATAAGAGCTCCAAGCGAGACGTCCGGCGCTTGAACACCGAAACCAAGGTATGAAAGTCCGCTCTCCAAGAGGATCGATGAAGACAGCAGCAGTGTTGTTGAAACAATAATCACACCAACGGAGTTCGGCAGAATGTGCTTGAAAATAATTCTGCGGTTAGATGCTCCAGCTACACGAGCAGCATCAACAAACTCTCGTTCTCTCAAAGAGAGGAACTCTCCTCTTACCAGTCGAGCTAGCCCTGGCCAGATGAAGATACCCAAGAAGATCGCTAGCGGGAAAACTCCGAAGTTACCTAAGTTGTAACCAATAACAGCACCGATCAGAATGAAAGGAACGGTCAAGATAAAGTCTGTGAAACGCATCATGATTGAGTCAATGATTCCACCGAAGAATCCTGCAACTGCTCCAGTAATTGTTCCGATTAGTGCTGAAAGGCCACCAATCACAATCATGATCATCAACGAGATTTCTGAGCCTCTAAGAACTAGAGAGAAGTAGTCTCGTCCGTTAGGAAGCTGACCCATCGGGTGCACAGTGCTTGGACAACCGTCTGCACAAGGACCTTGAGGAGGAAGATCAGTGTGAGCGAACTTCCACCAGCCCTTGACTGTTATCGGGTTGGCATCTGTACCTAAGTGAATTCCTGACGCTGTGAACACAAAGATTGTGAAACAGATCATAAAAATCAAACCAGCGATAGCAGGCTTGTGCTGGAAGAATCTCTTTCGGATGATCTGGCCTTGGCTAAGACCCGCAGTTTCAATGTTGCTGCTGCCAGTCTCGTTGCCTTCTATAGGCTGCTGAGATTTCTTGTTTCTTTTCAACGAAAATGCCATCAGATTTTCTACTTTCTAATTCTGATACGAGGGTCAAGGACGGAATAAAGCAAGTCTGCAACCAGAGTCGCCATGATGGTCAAGAAAGCTGAAATTGCAAACGTGGCCATCAAGAGATTGAGATCCTGAGATTGAATAGCTTCGTTTGAAAGGCTTCCCATACCACGCCAACCGAAGATACCTTCAGTAATAATGGCTCCACCAATCAAACCTGCTACTTCAAAGGTTAGAAGTGTGGTCAAAGGCAACATCGCATTTCTAATTGCGTGACGAAGCACAACTTCACGCTCTGGCATACCCTTTGCACGTGCGGTACGAATGTAGTCCATGTTTAGAACTTCCAACATGGATGCACGAGAGTATCTTAGGTATCCTGCGAAACCTAGAGCAAGAGCAGTGGTTGGCAGGAACAAGTGGGTGACAAGGTCCAAATTGTTTACCCAGAAGTCATTAGTAACAATAGTGATGTTGTATGAACCCTGAGTTTGGATCGGTCTGCCGTCTGAGAGCTTGAAATAGTTATCCCAAGTTTGCATTAGCTTGTCGGTGACAGTGAATAGGGCGACCATGAATGCTGTAAGCATCGAGACGCGAATCACTGGACCCTTATCGATCTTTGTGAAGAAGTAGCCGATGAAGTAGCTAGAGCTCAGCATTACTACTGCCAAAGCCAACATAAGTTGGTAATTGGTTCCTGGTCCAGCTAGCGCCTGGAATGGGTAGTAAGCGATCAAACCAAGAACTACTGATGCTAAACCAGCCCCTAATGCCTTCTTGTTGCCCAGGCCTGAGAAGAGGTGGGTGAACCCTAGTGAACAGGCAACTCCCAGGACAGCGATTCCGATGATGCCCATACTTGGGTATCTGAACCAAGCGGTGACGCTGGCTAGGAAGAACACAGTTACAAACAAGCTGAAAGTAACTGACCAGGTTATTAGAACTCTCTTTCGAGTACCGCTAACGAATCCTGTAATGATCACTGCGATTACCGCGGATATCACCATGTTCGCCACAATATCTATTGTGGGGTTTACCAAGAAGTCGTTAAATCTAATCGCCATAAATTCTTTAAGCATCACTGCGATCCAGAAAATTGGCAGTGAGAACAAGAAGAATGATAGAAGAGTTAGTGAGTTATCTAGTCTTGAATACTGACGGATTGCGCTCAGCACACCAAAGCTAATACCGATCACTACTGACAAAATCGATGCAGCTAGTACAAGACGCAAAGTGATTGGAATAGCCGCTGCAATTTGATCCACAACAGGAAGTCTAAGAATTACAGTATTTCCAAAGTCGCCTTGAATTGCATTCTGCAACCACAAGAAGTAACGAGCAGGAGGTGGAACATCTAATTGCAGAGTCTTTGTCAGCTCAGCAATGATGACTTCCTTCTTCGGATCTGTAGACTCGCGAACACCGGCTAGAGGATCACCAGAATAAGCTGCGAGTTGATAAGTAAGGTATGTCGACCCAAACAAAATTAGGAGGGCTAGAGAAAGTCTTCGACCGATGAAAGCTAACAATTGGAATCCGTTCTTTTTTTACTTGCGGGCAAGAGTTCCACTAATTAGTTTATCCAAATTCTTATTTTGAATCGCCAACCTTGAAAAAAAATACCAGTTAAAAAGTTCTTGGTGGTACCCCTTTCGGGATACCACCAAGAACAGGATTAGATTTTCTAAACCATAACTATTTAGTTATGAATTAGAAACCCAACGCCCAGTAGTTCCATACAACGTTAGGGTTCAATGGGCTTGGAAGAACGTTCTTCAAGTCCTTGTTCCACGCTGATACACCTGGCCACTGGTATTCACCAAGTGTCCAGTAGTTAGACCATAGCTGACGTTCTGCTGCAATCTTCGCGTTAACAATTTCTGTTGCGCTTAGAGAGGTTTCGAACTTCTTCAATAGTCCATCTAGAACTGAGTCTGACCAACCTGCGCGGTTGTTAGATCCAGTTGTTTCGTACTGTGGGTTGGTTCCAGTCTGTGAAATCGCAGACTTTGACCATGCGAATGTGATTACGTCGTAGACGTTACAGTTGATCAGGTTCGGCCAAGCAGTTGTTGCAGTGTTAGTTAGGTTAATACCTACCTTTGCTGCCTGTAGTCCAATCTGTGTTGCAATGTCAACACGACGAGCTGCAGTGCTTGTGAGCATCTTCACGTTGATGCTCTTTGAGCCTGGTCCTGCATTCGGGTAATACTTCTTCATTAGAACAAGGGCTGCAGCGTTTCTTGCATCCTGGTCCTTCATGAATTCGTTTACGTATGAGCTTGAACCAGCAACAACCTTTGCGTAGTCACCTTCAGTTGTAAGTGAGAACGAGCTGTTTAGCACTGGAGAGTTACCAGAGAATGCTGGGTCGAAGATCTTACCAACGTATGTGTTGGCAATAACTTGACGTGGCACTACTAGCATCATGGCCTTACGAAGATCCTTAGCTCTCTGGGTTGAACCCTTGAACGGACCGTCGTATGGTGAAGCACAGTTACCATCTGAGTTAGTAGTGGTGTTAGTTACAGATGCGTCACCAGCACGGATATCGAAGTGCTCGTAAGTAGCCACTGAAGTTCTAGCCGCAACTGTACCTGGGTCAGCTGAAACAATTGACCAGAAGGACGCTGTAGCTGAACCAGAGTAAAGGTCTACTTCACCGTTCTTGATGGCTTGACCAACAGCAGTGTCGTTGAAGGTAGTTCCTGTAGCTGGGAACTTGAAGATGATTCTGTCCAAGTTACCTGTCATCTTAGGAGCACCGCTAACAGCTGCTAGTGGGTTCTTGTCCAAAGTACATGATGAAGCACCACAAGAAGTGATCTGGAATCCACCGTTTGAGATTAGCAATAGTGGGTTAGTGCTTGCAGTCACTGTTGTGATGTTCCAAGACTTGCTCCACTTTAGAGCCATAGCGCTCATCAATGAGTTAGCTGCAGTCCATGCCTTACCCTTGCTTGACTGTGTGGTCAATGCGCGAGTTACGTCATCTGAAATTGCAACTAGACCTAGAGACTCTGGAGATGCGATGTCGAATGTGACGTCCTTAGCCTTTACATAGCCGAATGGGTCAGCAAGAGTTACAACGCCTGAGTCGTAGTTCACAGATGACACAGTTGTCTCAAGTACGTACTTAGGAACAGCAACTACTGGAGGTGTTGCATCTGCGTTTGCTGCAACTGCAGCGATCTCAGTGTAAACAGTCATACCTCTGTAGTACTTAGTAACGTCTTCAGGGCTGAAAGTTCTTGAACCAACAGTCATCGATGCATCCTCTGAGAAAGCAGGGTTGATTTCAACAACAATTGTACCTGACTTAGGAAGTCCAGTACCGAATACCTTGTCACCAAGATCAAGCTTTGTAGCTTCTGCCTGGCTGAAGTCGATAACTGCAGCACCAACAGCGCTCTCACCGGCAAGACCAGAGAAGTTGCTTGATGTGTCAATTGCGTCATAGTAAGCATCTTCGAATAGAGACTTGTATGAAGCGTTTGTTCTTGCTGACTGAAGAGTCTTCTGGTTCTTAGCAAGAGCCACTAGAGCGTGAACCGCACCTGGACCAGGACCAAAGATCTGCCAGTCTGGCTGGAATGCATCGTACTTCACTGTTAGTGAGTAGTTGTCATCGCTTAGATCGAATGAGTTTGCTCTGGTGTGCTCATCGTATGCGCCACCGTAACCAGCAGAGTCAAACTTTGAACCAGTAGTGTTTGGGTCACCCAAACCAGCTTTGATTGAGTAATCGCTGCTTGAGACTGCGTGGCTTAGAAGTAGGTCCTGAGCGGTGATTAGAGTTCCGTCAGAGTACTTTAGACCCTTCTTGATTGTGTAAGTAACTGCGAAACAACCAAACTCATCTGTAGTAGATGTGGTTGCACAGTTGTTACGAGTGATCTTGAAGGTACCGAAAGCTGTGTTACGTACTAGCTGAGCCTTGTTGTTCCAGTAAGTGAAACCAGAACCGGTTGGATAAAGAACATCCACGTTTGTTACTAGGTTCTTACCG